>Ga0209070_100144_pt1 | contig 94225 bp, 97 predicted proteins | sample SynthPrep_5_END__FD_187205 | JGI IMG/M metagenome (GOLD analysis project Ga0209070, IMG submission 187205) | Synthetic microbial communities from Ohio, USA - SynthPrep_5_END_DS10_MetaG (SPAdes) (version 2) | ecosystem: Engineered > Bioreactor > Aerobic > Activated sludge | place: USA: Ohio... | reverse complement strand
GCTTCCTACGCATTACTCACCCGTCCGCCGCTAGGTCCGAAAACCCCGCTCGACTTGCATGTGTTAGGCCTGCCGCCAGCGTTCAATCTGAGCCATGATCAAACTCTTCAATTAAAGTTCTTTCTGCTGCCGAAACAGCGCTCAGTATTACTGACTAAATTTCTTTGGTCACTACTGATTAATTTCAGTTCGAAATCATCATAAGTGCCCACACAGATAATTGATTGCTAATTGTTAAAGAGCGTGCTTCTTATCAGAAGCGAGGTTTTCACCTCAGTGTTCTTGCGAACCGTATTCTTTCAAACCTTGACTTCGTTGCCGTTGTCGCCGTCTGTGGATGCGCATTATAGGGAGTTTAAAATAGGTCGCAAGCAATATTTTATAAAAAAACACTGTTCGGTTATTTTTTAGCCCAAACAGCGCATTATCGATTACTAATTAACCAATAAACTAGATAGCAACGTCTAAACAACCCGCTGCTTGCTTGCGGTTATTGTAGTCTGTAACCATTTGCTGCATTTGTATTTCATCATACGGCTGCAAATTACTGAGAATCATCCGCTTTTCACCCTTACCGATTTGTTTACCTTGTTCAGTAAGAATAAAGCTTAGCGTTACATTACCTCTTTTACCTTCTACTTCTAGTTTGCTATTCGCTAAGTTTAGCTTAGGTTTACTTGTTGGCAACTGTTCAAAGGATAAAGTCATGCTTTCATAAATGACTAATGGCCGTTGCGGATGAATCATCACGCCCTGCTCTGCCATCAGCGGCTGCAGGATATGTGGGAAGTTTTGTCCGGAGAACTGCACGTAGTCTTGAAACAAGGGTTCGATAACAGTTAAGTCATGACTGTGCTCACCCGAAAAGTTTATCGTTAAATAGACTTTACCTTGGTCGTCACAAACTTGGATTAGACCTTCTGTTAATTTACAGTGCAACAACACATCGGCACTAACCATACCGGAAAACTGGCAACTTAATTGCTGACTCACTCCGTAGCGAGTTAATAAATAGCTAAACAGTAAGTCACCTGGCACACAAAAGCGTTTAGCATCCACATCATGGATTGGATTAAAATCACCAGCAACTTGCTTGGCAAAAGCACAAGAGTGCTGACGGCTAAAACTAAAAGCCTCACCATGGCGGGTGACAAAAGCATCTAACAACATTAACTATTCACTCTACTATTCTATAAAAGGCTTATTTTAGCCGAATTCAGGCAACAGATGGTCTAGCCAGTGGTAAAGCAAGATTTATATCTGGCCCACGACGTCGTGACACGAACAACGCATTACCGCCTAGCCGCTTCGCTTCGAATTTAGCTGCGGTAGATAAGGCAGCAACATCATGGTGGCTATGACAGTGCTGTGGATCTGGCAAGGCAATTCCAATAGCAAGCGACAGTATCGGGTAAAAACACGATTCTCCGGTACGACTAAGTGCAGTAATACCACCTTTTTGCGCATCGTCATAGGCATAGTAAGCAGGAATTCTATTAGCAAACTCTTTTAGGATCCGCTGACATAGGGGCTCAACCACTTGACTGGGTGCAATCAAAACAAAATCATCACCACCAATATGGCCAACAAAGTGCTCCGAACCCATCGCTTGCTGTTGTATAAGCTCTGCTAACAACAGCAATACCGCATCACCTTTACTGTAACCATAATTATCATTAAAAGGTTTAAAGTGGTTTAAATCTAAATACGCCACTGCAAAATCAGCCGCTTTTGCCAGTAATTTGTCCATTTCACGATAAATAGGTACATTACCGGGTAAAAAGGTCAAAGGATTCGCATAACGGGCATGTTGCAACTTGTGTTCACTGACTTTCTTTAATAACTGCCGCACTGATCCTAAACCGAGATAGTTGCCATTACGGCAAATAATAAAATACCAACTGGCGGCATTGTGCTCATCTTCTGCGACTATTTGGCTCACTTCATCTAAGCTGCAGTCGGCTTCAACAATAACGGCTTTCGTATTCATAATCTGCGCGATGGTTTTCTTCTCATTAAGCGCTCGCCCAAAAGGCTGAGAGAAAAGTGCCTGCAATTCAGCACGACAGATTAAACCAACAGGCTTGTTATCATCTAACACCGGCAGACTTTGCAAGCCGGTGTCGTGCCGGAACATTTCTGAGACAGCAACCGCCATGGTATTTGGTGTAACGGCAGGTACATTTATCACCAGTTGTTCAATGCGATCCTGCGTTTGAGTGGAATGAGCTTCTGTATCTAACCATAGCTTTGCTTGCTGTTGCATAAAACCGACTTGCGGTTTGCCCAACAGATACCCTTGTGCCAGATCGGCACCAAGCTCCCGACACAACATTAACTCTTCTTGCGTTTCGACACCCTCAGCAACAATTAATGCGCCCGTTACTTTAGCCAAACGAATAATATTTTGTACAAAGGCTTTTTTCGTCGGGTCACGATGTACTTCACTGATGAAATAGCGGTCGATCTTGACAATATCCGGTTGCAGTTCAGACCAAAGCTTTAGCCCCGAAAAACCACTACCTAAATCATCTATCGCAATAGAAAAGCCCAATTGGCGATAATGATGTACCGCTTTGATTAATAAGGTGGCATCTTCAACCTGATATTGTTCGGAAATTTCGATCACGACTCTGGCAGGATCTAAACCTGCCTGTTGTAGCATTTTTTTAGTTAAACCACTCGGATGATCTGCGGTAAGCAACAGCAATGGATTCACATTGAGGAACAGCTTACCCGCTACGCCTGCCCGGGCAAACGCCTGAATACTCAACTCACGACAAAGCATTTCAAGCTGTTCCAGTGCTTTACATGCGACTGCCGCTTTAAATAGTTGTATGGGGGAATGTAGTGGGCTATCTGAAGGACCACGGATCAAGGCTTCATAGCCAATTATTTGGGCATCAGCTAACGAGAGTATTGGCTGAAATAATGGCTGTAAAGCTTTATGTTGGATAATGTATTGCAGCTCGGTGCAGGAATGTTCAAAAATCGCCATACATCAGACCCTGTGTCTATATCAGCTGGAGTATAAGGCAAATCTATGACAGTAATATGACTTAAAGTCCAGATTACATTTGCAAAAAAACGCTTGCTTTTCACCCAACCTGCAACTACTGTATATGCATACACTGTATTTATAAACAGCTAGAGGTTGCTATGCAAACTTGTAATGAAACCACGATACAAAACATCGTATCAAAACACGCACACCCAACTACCACATGTTATGAATCTAAGCAACAGCTTAGTCCTTTGGAGCGAGATAGCACTGAACTACAGTTATTAAAGCTGTTGCAACAGCATCGTAATACTGATGGTTGGATACTGCTAGTTGGCCCCACTATTAAACCAAGCAAAGCCTTTTGGGCAGCCTGCCAGTTACCCTTAGATAAAATTCTCGTTATTCACCAGCAACAGATTAAGGATATTAGCGCCACATTACGTCGGGCCATGGCAAGCCAAACCTGTAAGGTTATCATTAATTGCTTACCGCTTAGCGAAACAGAACTCACTTTACTAACCGATACGGCGCAACAACAACAACAACAACAATGCCGCTTCTATCCGTTAAATAGTCTATTAGCCACTCCACATTAATAAGGCACCAGTACTGCTATCTTTACTAAATTAATAGTTACACTGTTTGGTTGATTAATAATTTACGTGATTAATAAAAGAACAACTAAATAGTGGTAAAGCAGGTTGCAACGGTTAAAACTGGCTGTAATTACTAAAAACAGTACAATGCTGAGCTCGATACACCGCACATCTCACTGTGGAGCAGGCTATGTTTTGTTATTGTTGTTCCGGTAAAACCTTTACCGAGTGTTGCGCACCCTATTTATTACAACACCAAGTTGCCATAAATTGCGAAGCATTGATGCGATCCCGTTATAGTGCTTATTGCATGGCGAATAGCACTTATCTGGTCGATACGCTACATCCGTCACAACATAGCGCTCATAGTAAAGATGAGATTACCGCCTTTGCCAACAGCGTGCATTTTTGTCGCTTACAGATAAAAGCAGCACACCAAACTGCAGACCGCGGTCAAGTGAGTTTTGCCGCCTATTTTTTGCATGGTCAGAAACTTGATGTTATAGAAGAGGTATCAGACTTTGTATTGTTAGATCGCTGGTATTATCACAGTGGTAAACTCACCGCAGCTGAACCTACAAAAATTGGCCGTAACGATAGTTGCCCATGTGGTAGCGGCAAAAAATTTAAACAGTGCCTGGTGCATCAACCCAGTGGTCAGATAATTACATAGACTGCCAATAACTTACTGATAAACCTCTTGCGTTTCATGAACGCCCTCTGGGTATGTTGATTCTAACTGTTGCAAAATATCATAGAGCGCCGTTTCATCCGTTACCGGCACTTCAATCATGGCACCTTGTAGTCGGCGACGGCAATGATGATCGAGATTAGAGAATACCTCATTAGCCAGTTTTTTGGCGCTGTCTTGCCATACCCAAGGCTCTGGATTTAATGCACTTTGCAATTTTAACTGCGCCAAACTATGTTGTACGGCCATACTGTGCTGTTGCATCTTCGCCGCATCATCCGGTTGCCAGGCAAAATCTCTGCTTTTACGTACCGCAAGCTGTTGATATAAATCATGCTGCAGCGGCTCTAGTCCGGGTGAAGGCGTATAAAAAGCGGCCATTTCATCAACCGCAGGCGATAGTACCGCTAACCACAGTGCAAAATCAGCCCGATGCTGCTGTTGCAAGGCTTGATTAAGCTTGGTATCCAATTGCCATTCGTTAATTATTGGTTGCATCATTTCTGCTTTTTGCCTTTACTGTTTGCTTTATCGGCAAACAGTAAAAAAACTTTAGCAAAGCGCTTTACATCAAAACTCAATTTGATAATATGCGCCTGCACTTGTGGAGGGGTTCCCGAGTGGCCAAAGGGATCAGACTGTAAATCTGCCGGCACTGCCTTCGAAGGTTCGAATCCTTCCCCCTCCACCATTTTCTTCTTAAGCACCAATCTCTAGTTTCAAATCAATCTTATTAAGAACATCGCGGGGAAGGTGAGAACCTTCGTCAGGTTCGACAATGCGTAGCATTGAACAGCGGAACAAAGTGACGCTGGCCTGAAAGGCGAGCGAAGCGAGTAATCCTTCCCCCTCCACCATTTTCTTCTTAAGCACCAATCTCTAGTTTCAAATCAATCTTATTAAGAACATCGCGGGGAAGGTGAGAACCTTCGTCAGGTTCGACAATGCGTAGCATTGAACGACGTGTTTATCACGCCGTTTTATATTAGTTTGGTAATTGTTGACACAGTTCTGTCAGTAAGGTGCTTGCCCCTATTCTCAGACCGTCACTACGCGCACTTTTACCTGTGACTTCTTCGTACAGGTCGACCAACTGCAAAGCTTGCGCTACCGTTTTAACACCACCTGACGCTTTAAAACCAACCGCTCTGTCGGCAGCAGCAATGCTAGTCAGGATAATTCTGGCTGCCTCTAACGTTACCCCTACCGGCACTTTACCGGTGGAGGTTTTCACAAAGTCTGCACCGCTGGCAATAACTAACTCTGTTGCTTTGGTAATCTGTTGCGCAGTAACCAATTCACCAGACTCAATAATAACTTTTAAACAAACACCAGTGCAGGCCTGACGTACCGTAGTAAGAAACTGCAAAACGGTATTTTCATCGCCGCTAAGTAATGCTTGATAAGGCAGTACACAATCAATTTCTGTCGCACCCGCAGCCAGCGCAGAGTCAATCTCCGCTAACACTGATGCTAAAGGTTGATTCCCCGCTGGGAAATTAACTACGGTTGCCAGCATAACCGCAGGACTCTGGGTGCGAATATAATTGGCGGTCAACGCCAGAAACTGCGGATAAACACAGAATGCGGCGACAGGAGCGGCTGTCTTTGGTAAGGCTGCTAACCACTGTTCTAGCTGTTGTTCATCATCGCCTTCTTGCAGGCGCGTCACGTCTAAAAGTTTTAATAATTGTAATAACCGTAGCGGACTTGTCATCGTAGGATACTCTGTCAGTGTCTAAAAAATTTACTGTTCTGGCTCATAGCGAATTGACGCCGAGATTAAACCAAAATTATGCGTTGATGCAAAAAACTTGAGAAAATTATTTTTCTTTGGAATCTTTTCTTAATAGCACAGTCATACCAAGTGAAATAAAGCTGGTGAACATCTCTCCTTAGATCGATGTCCTTTTGATGCCGACCCACGGGTCGGCTTTTTTTTACATCAATTGCTGTTGATGCTGTTTTAACCATGCTTGTGCCCGCGGATAGTCAGGGTAAAAGCGACTTACCACTTGCCAAAATGCGGTTGAATGGTTCATATGCTGCAAGTGCGCCAGCTCATGCACCACCACATAGCGAGCGACCCATTCAGGTGCTTGCATTAACCGCCAATTAAAACCTACCACACCGCGGCTATCACAATAACCCCATTTACGTTGCCAATTACCAATGCGTAGGTCCGTCGGGGCAACCGACATCAGGCTGGCTTGCAACTGCACCTGTTGTTGGAAAAACACCTTGGCCAACGCAGTAAAATAATATTGGACCTGTTGCTGTATATAGGGCTGCCGGCGCTGAATACTGACCCGCTGCGGGATCTGTACTTGAACATTCTGCCCGGTAACCAGCACCTTACCTTTACTGCCCAATGCCCAACTAAAGTCCAAGTACTGCCCAGCAACCAGAATTTGCGTTCGACTAAGCCAGTCCGGTACTGCCGCAGGCGTACTGTTTTGTAAATGTTTTAACACCCAAGCTTGCTTTCGCTGCAATAATTGCTGCAAGAAGTCAGCGGACGTTCCTGTTGGCGCCCGCACTTTAACCCGGCCTTGTACCACCGCTAGTTGCACCGACCGGCGTCTTGGGCTAAAAATCAATTCGTAACTAAAGGGTAAACTCTCAGACACTGATGTCTCCAACAAGATGGGTTCCTGCTTCAAGTAGGACGGGTAGCGTATTACTATGCTATGATCCGAGCTAGTATAAGTACGCTAAAGTTTGGATCAAGTATGAAAATAATTTCTTTTAATATTAATGGTATTCGCGCACGTCTGCATCAACTTCAAGCCCTGATAGACAAGCATCAGCCAGATATTATCGGCTTGCAGGAAATCAAAGTTCAAGATAGCGAGTTTCCGCTGGCAGACGTACAAGCAATGGGCTACCACGTCTATCACTTTGGTCAAAAAGGACACTACGGCGTTGCCATATTAAGCAAAGCGCCCGCGCTCTCTATGCAGTATGGCTTTCCCGGCGATGCAGAAGACGCCCAGCGCCGCATGCTCATTGGTCAGTTCCAACTTGCCGAAGGGAAAACACTTACCGTATTAAATGGCTATTTCCCACAAGGCGAGAACCGCGATCATCCGCTTAAATTTCCAGCTAAAACCCGCTTCTATGCCGATTTACAACACTATTTGCAGCAATCGCATAACAGCAGTAGTGACTATGTGGCAGTAATAGGTGATATCAATATCTCCCCTATTGATCTGGACATTGGTATTGGCGAGGCCAATGCCAAACGCTGGTTACGCGAAGGTAAAACCTCTTTTCTGCCCGAAGAACGCGCTTGGTTACAACAATTAAAAGACTGGGGGCTAATAGATACTTTCCGGGCACTACATCCAGACACCGGCGCACAATACAGCTGGTTTGATTATCGCTCTAAAGGGTTTGATGATAATCGTGGACTTAGAATTGATGTCGTTATGGCAACCCCACCGCTCGCCGCCTTATGCACTGAGTCAGGTATCGATTACGAGCTTAGAGGGTTAGACAGACCATCAGATCATGCGCCTGTCTGGTCTGTCTTTAATCTGGCATAACCGGTAAACATCACAATACGCTCTCGCAGTGCTGCGCCCAGTCTCAAAACCAGCGGCGCATTACTGTATTATCGAGTTGTTGATACGCTTGTTGTAACAAGCGGGCTAAATCCAAATAATTTTTCGGTATCCCCGGCAACCCCTCTGCTTTGCCCTGTTTTTGGATTTGCTCGCGAATTTCATTACCCCAGTTAATCAACGCCGGAGGCAGTGCGCTGTCGGCTCGCACGCCTAACCAATACCAGCCCTGCAGTGGCATTGTCGCGATAAACAGCATCATGGCTAAAATTTGACCCAGAAAATCCACACCGAGTAATTTATACTGCATTAACGCAGTGACTAACGCCAGGATCGGCAAATAACGAGCCGCCATTTTCGTTAAAAAAATCACCTTGTTTTCTGGAAAAATCGCATTCAACTCAGGTTTAGCTGGCCAGATCCGGCTATAACGTACCCCCGAGCCTATTATACTGATCAGTTTCAATTTACTAACTCCTACTGATAGCAGAACGTCAACACGCCCTAAAGCCTTGCTTAAACTGTAGCATAAATTAGCCGCACGAAAGTCCTCCTTTTGAGCCCTTCTAGCATTTCTTTATAAAGGCAATAACAAACAAAATTTGTGCCATAGATCTTTTCTGCTGTTTTTCAATCTGATACATAGATAACAGCACGTTACCAACAATGTTATCCACAGAATCTGTGGACAACAAAAAGCGCGAAAATGCTCAGTTCTTATAAAATCATCAAGAATTCCACAGTGGAAAATCTACCCTTAGCTCACTTAATTAGGCTTAATCATCAAATTGTCACATTTTTATGCGTCTGCTCCCCAATTTTACTTAGATAGCAACAACAAAAAAACTCAAGCAAGGAAAGATGCTGATATTACAAAGGCTTTAGGCTATTATCAGCCAGATACGTATTTCGGAGAGCCACAGTGTCGCAACCTGCAATTATCTGGCAGCAAGACTGGAGTAAGCTACAGGGTTTTATCATTAAAAGCCCATTTAGTGGCCAAATTGTACCCGCCAGCATGCATCCAGAGCCCTTGTACCAGCAGGATATTTTGCCCGCAACACTGTGTTGTAAACTACTGCAGGGTACTTTATATGCACCTTTTAATGCAGAATTTAGCACAGCACGAGACCTAGACCGGCGCTTACGTTTTACTCATCAATCAGGGCTAACCCTGTGCTTAGATTTACCGGTCGCATTACGCAAACTGCACGGCAAAGGCATGCACTGGCTTTGCCGATCAGGTCAGAAGATCGCAGCTGGTAGCGCAGTATTACAGCTTGACCTACCCTATCTGCAACTGGCGTTAAATGAGATATATTGCCTGGCAACGCTGAACTCACCTGCCCGGCTCAATAAAATATACAGCAGGCAGGCCAAGGTCAATGCCAATCAAGATCCGTTGTTTGTGTTACAACTCAACGACTAAACAAGGTTAGTTCAACTTTCACGACATTTGATTTAAGAAGCTAAGACTATGATTACGCTATACGGTATAAAAAATTGCGACACCATTAAAAAAGCCAGACGCTTTTTAGAGCAACAGCAGCTGGCCTATCAATTTCATGATTATCGCGTTGACGGCATTACGCCGGAGTTACTACAAAACTTCGCCGACAAGCTCGGTTGGCAAAACCTGCTAAATACCCGCGGTACCACCTGGCGGCAACTCACAGAAGAGCAAAAAGCTAATATTGATGAACAACGCGCACTGGCATTGATGCTGGCTCAACCTGCCTTAATTAAACGACCCGTGCTCGTGCAAAAGAATGAGTTTATTCTGGGCTTTTCTGACAGCACCTATCAGTCTCTTACCACAACCGCATAAATGATGGACAAGCTATGACCACCTTATTTGATCCTGCAAGCAACACTACACTAGCGCTCACGATGGCACTGATCGAGAAGCCTTCTGTTACCCCAGAGGATGCCGGTTGCCAAAACTTGATGGCCGAACGCTTAGCTAAAGTAGGTTTTGCTATAGAAATGCTGCCCTTTCACGACACTTTAAATATGTGGGCCCGCCATGGTCAGGGTAAACCGCTGTTTTGCTTTGCCGGGCATACCGATGTTGTGCCCAGTGGTCCGGTTGAGCAATGGCATACGCCGCCGTTTACCCCAACTATTATAGGCGATACCTTGTATGGTCGCGGCGCTGCAGATATGAAAGGTAGCTTAGCGGCAATGGTCGTTGCCACCGAGCGCTTTATCGCTTTACACCCTGAACCCGCTTTTAACCTTGCTTTTTTAATCACCAGCGATGAAGAAGGCCCTTTTATTAACGGTACAGTCAAAGTGATAGAAACGCTGGAGGCTCGTCAGGAAAAGATCCGCTGGTGTTTAGTCGGCGAACCGTCAAGCGGCCAACAACTCGGCGATGTCATTAAAAATGGCCGCCGTGGTTCATTAACCGGGCATCTCACGGTAAAGGGCATACAAGGACATGTTGCCTACCCGCATCTAGCTGACAACCCGGTGCATAAGGCCGCGCCGGCATTAGCAGCGCTTGCTGCCGAAGTGTGGGATAACGGCAATGCTTACTTCCCCGCCACCAGTTTTCAAATTGCCAATATTCATGCTGGCACCGGTGCCTCAAATGTGATCCCGGGTGAGCTGAAAGTCATGTTTAACTTCCGCTATAGCACCGAGCTTACGGCCGAACAATTGCAAAGCCGTACTTATGCGATTTTGGATAAATTCGGTTTAACCTATAATGTTGACTGGACATACAATGGTCTGCCATTTCTGACTGATAGTGGCGATTTGGTTGAAGCAACCGTTGCTGCGGTTGAAAAGGTGCGGGGCATTACGCCACGTTTGGAAACAACGGGCGGCACCTCTGACGGTCGCTTTATTGCCCCCACTGGCGCGCAAGTTATCGAGTTAGGCCCCTGTAATGCCACTATTCATAAAATTAATGAATGTGTGTCGATACCAGATTTAAGCCAACTAACAGAAGTTTACCTACAGTTATTGGTTAACCTACACCAACGGCTTAGCGCATGACACCCTTTTGGCCCGGCGAAATGCTACTCACAGGTTTAGATGGCAGCGCTATGCAAGCCATTGACGAGCAGCATCTGCTGCATCTGCAGGTGATCCCGGCATTTCAACAATTAGTCGCAGCTATGGCAACCGATGGTATTATCCTGAAAGTCGCCTCGGCCTGGCGCAATTTCGAGCGTCAGGCCGCTATTTGGCAGGCAAAATGTGACGGGCGTCGGCCAGTTTATAATGCCGCACAGCAACGCGTAGATGTTAGTAGCCTATCAGGGCTAGCCAAGCTTGAAGCTATTATGCTGTACTCTGCCCTGCCCGGTGCCAGCCGCCATCATTGGGGAACAGAGCTGGATATTTACGATGCGGCAGCGATTACCGCAGACTATCAAGTGCAGCTAGTCGCAGCAGAATATGCCGAAGGTGGGCCTTTTTACAAACTGGCGCAATGGCTAGAACGCTTTGCCGCTGACTTTGGCTTTTTTCTGCCTTATCAGCGTTTTCAGGGCGGTGTAGCAGCGGAACCCTGGCATATTAGCTACCAGCCACTGGCCAATCGCTGTCAGGAAGCTTTTAGTCTGGAGCTGCTGCAACAAACCTTGCTGACACACCCTATTGCCGAACAACAAAGTGTGCTGCAACATTTACCGCAGCTGTTTCCCCGTTTTATAACTAATATTTGTGAGGCACAACGATGAACTGGCCATTATTTTGGGCACTAGCACTAACATTTGGTTTCGTAATCGGCAATATTATGCTGGTTAAACGTTCCGCCACACAAAAAATGCCCAGCTTAAAAGATCTCCCCAACACTGCAGATGCTGCGCCGAAGCAGCCGCTAAATAACGCACGCACCGGCACTGCGACTGTGACTAAAGTGGCAACTACGACGACTGATCAAAAGTCGAATAACCCTGAGTAAAACGCTGTAACTGATCGCGTAAATTGGGTGGTGTACCCTTAATCACTAAGGTATCTGTTTTGACATCATACTGAACCCGCTCGCCTAGCAATTTTTCGTCAAAGCTAAGTGACAAGCCACCACCGGCACCATTAAATTTAACCAGCTTTTTTAGCTCTTTTACTTCCACCGGAAATTGCTCTGCCACCTCTAACTGCTGCTCTGCACAGTAATGCAAAAAGCCGTTTTCCTGCTCTGGATCAATAACAGCAGATAACTCGGCCAACACTACTTCTTGCCCGGCTTTAGCGCGCTCTTCACAATAATCAAACACCTGCCGACGGGCGGCGGTTTTCTCGTCATTAGCAAACTCTGCGGCACCTAAATACTCTTCTACCGACGACAGTACTTTCTGGCTATTTACTCTGGCGTCAGCACCTTCCTCACAGCCTAAAAAATCCAGAAAAAAGTCAGCCACTTTTCGCCCAGCCCGGCCACGGATAAAACTAATATAATTGCCTTTAGCCGCGTTTACCGCATATTCGGTTAAATCAACACGCGCTGCCAATTGCATACGACCGATATCTAAATGGCGTGACGTTGCTAACTCCAACTGCTCTGATAGCTCAAAATGGTCTTTACTACCAAGCAAACAGACCAGCAGAAACTCACTGGCCAGATAGCGGTAGTGCGCCAGCAGCAAATAACCGGTTTCAGGCAACTGATGCTGGCTTAACTCCACCACTAACGCATCGGTTGTCGCCTTGGCAAAGCCCAAAAAATTGCTTTGCTCTGTTTGCCAGTCGGCTAAGGCGTTAACCACCCGATCCGACTTTTCGGCATTAAAGGTGGCATAACCTTTAGCAGGTTTACCGTTATAGGCCAGATGTAGTTGTTCTACCAAAGTGGCCACGGCTGCACTGCTACCAATTAGCTCTTCCCGGTAATGCGCTTTATGCTCACCGCTATCGGTCAACGCAATAAAATTAATCGCCAAATGTTGCATATCTACCGACATAAATTTTCCTGTTTTCCTGAATTCTGTTACTATTCTATCTGTTTAAGCTTTGTTTATCTGAGTATTCCATGCCTATTGTATCAAAATATTCTACCGACCAGATTGAAAAACTGGTGAATCAATTACTCGACACCCTACACAACCAGCAAGCCACTACCGAGCTAAGTTTGATGTGTTTAGGCAATGCTGTTAGCCACGTGATTAACACCTCGGTGCCCGCAGCAAAGCGCGAAGCTGTTACTAACTCGTTTAATCAGGCATTAAGCGATGCCATTACGCGCAGCAGTCACTAGATCGCAATGGTGCTAGAGCAAAACCTCTCATTAGTTAAAAAAGTCAACCGGCTGCTGAACTGGGGACACTGGTTCAGCTTTTTTAATATTCTGTTAGCATTGCTGGTAACCGCAATGTTTTGGTGGTCAGAACCCTTACCACAAACAGTCTTAGGCTGGAGCTATCTGCTGTTAAACTGGCTAGGGCATACCGCATTTATCTGCTTTATGTTTTTTATCCTAACAATTTTTCCGCTATCGCTGATTTTCCCGTACCAACGGCATATCCGCGGTTTAGCCGCCGCACTCGCCAGTTTGGGTTTGGTTATCCTCATCTTCGATGCCTATGTCTATACCCAACTGGGTTACCATATTGGCAGCGCTTCTTATGATCAAACCATCGACCTATTACGCCAGCAAGTGGTAACGAATCTACGCAATTTTGTGCTAATTGTTACGCTAGTCGGCAGCTTATTATTTGTCGTTGAATTACTTATCAGTAATTTTTGCTGGAAGAAAATTACCCGGTTAAGTCAATCCGGTATCGGTAACCCAGCTTTAGTCTTGTTCTTTGGTAGCTTTATGTTAAGCCATCTACTGCATATTTATGCCGATGCGAAACTGCATTGGGATATCACCCGACAAGATAATGTGTTGCCGTTTTCCTATCCTGCCACGGCAAAAAGCTTGCTTGCGCGTTATCAACTGGTTGATCTAACAGAACGCGCACAACGGCAAGCCGATAGATTAAATCTCGATGCACTACTCCCGACCAGTAGTGAACTGAGTTGCAAAGTACCGACGCAAGCCACAACATTGTTGTTACTTACCGAAACCCTAACCGCGCAACAACTCAGCTTTTTGCAGAGCCAACAACTGCGTTCTCATGAACCACATTTTGCCCCTAACAATAGCACTGAAGCCTTACTCAATGTGCTGTATGGTCAATTTATGGCGGAACAAAACAATGGCAAGGCATTAAAACAGGCGCCAGGTTGGCTGGCTCAGTTACCTGCTGATCGTTTATCGGTGGTCAATCGTAACCCCGCCTTAAACAGTATATTGCCTTGGGCAGCAACGGCGCTGCAACCTACGCCGTTTGCTATCGTCTTTGATGCAACGCCTGAACTACACTGGCAAGATTACCAGCATTACGAACAACTTATTATTGTGCCGCTGCAAAGCGATAACACAAGGTTTCAGCTGGCACCGCAAACCGCCTTGATAAAATGGCCATCGTTACAGCAGCAGTTAAGGCAGCAAAGTAGCCAGCAACTTGATTTGCTACCAACGCTACTGCATGCCGCAGGTTGCCAAAGCCATGAGCACTGGCTTGGTGACAATCTGTTTGCACCTAGCGACTTACCGAAACTGAATATTAGCCAGCAAGATATTATTAGTATCCGTAAAGACAAAATGATGATTTTGCGCCAAGACGGCAGTTATGGCGTCTGGTCAGCAGGCACCTTGGTGCCGCTAAATGAAAAGCTTGATGTCCCTATGCTGATCGATGCGTTAAAACGCTTAGAGGATTAACGTTATTGCAAGGTCCCCGGGCTTTTTAGTCTGGGGCGCTTACCCGCCAGTTCCAGCTCCGCCAAATGAAATAAATTAGTAAAAACAATAGGCGGCGCCGGCTCACCAAAACACTCTATATAAGCAACCTCTGCCTCTTTAATCACTTGTTGATACAGCTGATCATAACGACTAAAACCATCATAACTAAAGGGCTCGTCCAGCTCAGCTAAAGCCAGCTCCCGCTGTCTTCGCATAAAATAATTCATTAGAAATTCGTACTGCTTTATATCTAACCATTCCCGGCAATCCATCACAACGCCCTCTTTATTTTGATGCCTTAGCATCTCAGTATAAGTCTAGCAGTTTACTGCCAGCAATATATGACGGGCACTCTCCTATAGATCATTAACCCCATCATAATAATCGATTAGACCAATTATTTATATTCACTTTAATTAATAATGAGAACCGCTATCATTACTAAAAGCGTCTCAGAAGGAAATACATCATGATTAAAACAATCACTTTTGCCATCATGCATTTTAGCGTTGCCTTTGGTGTAACTTATTTAATCACTGGCGATCTGGTGTTAGGTGGTCTGGTAGCGGTTATTGAACCGGCGGTAAACACTGTTGGCTATTTCTTGCATGAGAAAGTGTGGCAGCGCTTAGATAACCGCAAAACATCAGCGGGAGCTTTGTTAACAAAAGGCTTTGTTAAGTTATAGCAGCGCATAAGCTCAGGCCGTGACGTTTACTGGCTAAAACAGAGCCCAAAATTAGCTCAGCATCAATAACCAAAAGCCGCTACAATAGCGACCTTAAATTATTTAATGATGAGGCGAAAATGATTGCACTGGGTACCCTGAACACATTAACCGTGAAAAAACAGGTCAAGTTTGGCTATTACCTGGACGGTTTAAGCTGGGGTGAGATCCTGCTGCCTAATAACGTCGCACCAGCCGATCTACAAATCGGCCAAGAGATAAGCGTTTTCTTATACCTAGACTCTGAAGATCAACTAATAGCAACCACTGAACGCCCCAGAATTATGGTCGGCCAGGTTGCCTCGCTACCCGTTGTTGCCATTACTAAAGTCGGCGCCTTTCTGAATTGGGGTTTAAAAAAGGATCTGTTAGTCCCTTTTAGTGAGCAACAAATTCCACTTAAAGAAGGCCAACATTATCTGGTGTACTGTTATGTTGACCTTAGCAACCGCATTGTTGCGTCCACCAAGTTAGATCGGCATATTCATAAAACGCCGGCTAATTATCAAGTAGGTGATAAGGTTGCGATTATCGTCAGTGATCAGACCGATCTCGGCTATAAAGTGGTAATTGAGCAGCAACACTGGGGCGTGCTATACAAAAATGAAGTATTTAAACCGTTACGCCGTGGCGACAAATTAACCGCCTATGTGATGAAAGTACGCGATGATGGTAAAATTGATTTGCGTTTGGTTAGCACCACGCATAAACAAGCGCAAGAGCTTACTGACAGAGTACTGCACAAACTTAGACAAAATGGCGGCAAGCTGGCATTAACCGATAGCAGCTCGCCAGAACAAATCTATGATACCTTTGGTGTTAGTAAAAAAGCTTTTAAGCAAGCCATTGGCGCACTTTATAAAGACAAGAAAATTATCATTACTGAGCAAGGCCTGTTACTGATCCCTGAGCAAACAGCATTGTAAAAGCGTAGCATATAATGCAATACGCAAGCAAAGGCAGACAATTGTCGGCCTTTGTTTTATCTGACTAAGGTGCTTGCAATGGCCTACATCATGAACACAGCAAGCAACGCTGGTGTTTAAAATACACTACGGTTTTGCGGTTTAGTTAGTACCAGATGTACCGCACTGGTAGCGCGCTCACGGAAGCCACCTTCGCAATAACACAGGTAAAAATGCCAAAGCCGGATAAAGTTATCGTCATAACCCAGTTGATGCACGGCATCACGCTGCGCCATAAAATTATCGCACCAATCTTTTAAGGTTCGCGCATAATCAAAACCGATATCCTGCACCTGTCGGATCACCAAATCGGTTTTGTCTGCGACTGCGCTGGCCATCCGGCTAATCGACGGTAAACAGCCACCAGGGAAAATATAGCGTTTAATAAAATCCACTTCCCTTACATATTGCTGATAGCGGTTATCAACCATCGTTATCGCCTGCAGTACCATAATGCCATCAGGCTTTAATAAACTGCTGCATTTCTCGAAATAGTCATCTAGGAAATCGTCGCCGACAGCTTCTATCATCTCAATAGACACCAATTTATCAAAGGTGCCTTCCAGCTCACGATAATCTTGAAACAGCAGGGTAACTTGCTGCTCTAAGCCCAACTCGTTGATGCGGGCCTGAGTATAATCATACTGCTCACGTGAGATGGTAGTGGTAGTAACTTTACAGCCGTAATGCTGCGCAGCATAAATAGCCATACTGCCCCAGCCAGTACCGATTTCAATTAAATGATCTGCGGCCGTTAGCTGCAAGCGCTGACAAATTTGCTGTAATTTATGTTGCTGCGCGTCTGCCAAACTGGCTGTGCCAGAAGGATAAACCGCACTGGAATACATCATGCTAGGGTCAAGAAACAACTGGTACATCGCATTACCTAAATCATAGTGGGCTGCGATATTACGCTTGGATTGCGACACCGTATTACGATTACGATAGTTTAGCAGTTTCAATAACGGACGGCTAAGTCTGGCCCAGGTTGAATCCATTTTGTCCAGCACGGCCAGATTCCGAGCAAAAATTTGCACCAGCGCCGTTAAATTATCGCAACGCCAATAGCCATAAATATAGGCTTCGCCACCACCAACAGAACCTGCCAGTACCAGCTTTTGATAAAACGCGGGATCAAGTACAGTAATAACAGTGTTTAACTCGGCATTTTTATCACCAAAGTGTTGTTCAACACCGGCTTCAGACACCGTAATAGCACCATGTTGCAACTGGCTTAAAAAGTCTAAAGTAAACTTACGACATAATCGGTCAAACCAACCGAGGTTATCAAATACCGCTTTTTCACTAAGCGACAAACTCATACATCAGGTCCCCTGGATTTTGAATGGGCATAAACAGGAACTCGCTTTGCCAGCAATTTTAGTGCCTGCCAATAAATTCGTGTAAATATCTGTACGCTTTGCCATGGCTGGCGGATCAAAATATTCCGGCGCACAGCCTTAGTTAGCTCAAAACGACGAAGCTTAAACCATGCACTAAAAACGGTTTGTTCTTCCCGGATATTGGTAATACTACAAAACAGTGTGGCTTGCGGTGCTGGGATCTGCCAGCGATATTGCATATCCAGCGGGTTAAACGGTGATACATGAAAAGTTTTATCGTGCTGATATTGCAGTGTATCAGGGGTTAGCTGCTGTAAATAATAATGACGTTCATTCCAAGGAGTATTACTAACTTCTGCCAGTAGATAACAACAATCGCCATTTTCTGCATAACAGTAATACAAATTTAATGGGCTAAAATACAGTCCCCAACTGGCTAAAGGCGACAGCAAAAAGACTTGAGCAATGGCTTTATCGCCCCCCAACTGCTGCACTTTGTCCCGCACCGCCTGCGCAAGCTCAGGATCCCCTTGCAGGTAATCTTTACGCCGGAAACTAATGGCACCAAAAGATTCATAAGCAATACCTACCCGCGACAAACGCTGGGCATTAAGCTCAGCACAATCCAACCAATAGGCACTATAAGGATAATCAAAACCATGCACTTTGGGCATAAAACGCTTATGCCCTACCCGACCACAATACACGGCATGACCACTTTGCATTAGTAGTCCACTCCCAGCATAGCGGCAACATCTACTGCACTGCGAGCACCGTCTTCATGAAAGCCGTTGTACCAGTAGGCCCCGCAAAAATAGCTATTATGCTGCCCGTTAATTTCAGCTCGCCGTTGCTGACAAGCAAGGGTCATTGGATTATAAACCGGGTGTGCATAGTGATATACGCCCAGAATTTTATCACTGGCGATATTGGCAGTATCATTTAGCGTGACACAAAAGGTCACTGGCGCCGTTAACCGCTGCAAAATATTCATATTATAGGTTAAGGTGGAACGGTCACTACGCTTGCTGTCTAGGTTATAATTCCAGGAAGCCCAAGCAGCTTGTCTTACCGGCAGCAAACGGGTATCGGTATGTAATACCACTTCATTTTGCTGATACGCTATGCCGCCCAGCACGGCAGTTTCGGCTTGCGAAGGATCACGCAATAACGCCAGCGCCTGATCACTGTGACAAGCAAACACCACCTTATCAAATGGCTCAGTTTGACCATCAGCATAATGTATTAAAACGCCCTCTGGCGTGCGGCTAACGCCACTGATCTGCTGGTTTAAGCGCAGTTTTTCAGTCCCCGTTTTAGCCAGCATTGCCTCAACATAACGTTTAGATCCACCTTTAATCACCGACCATTGTGGCCGGTCGCTAATATTAAGCAAACCATGATTATTAAAAAACCGCAGAAAAAAACGTACCGGGAATTTCGGCATATCAGTAAGACCAGCCGACCAGATTGCCGCTCCCATCGGTAATAGATAGTTATCACGGATCCCTTGGCCAAAGCCGTGTTTATCTAAAAAGGCGCCGAGCTCCAAATCAAGATCCGGGTGGTCTGCAGCCACCAATTGCTTACCTAACTTGTTAAAGCGGGTAATTTGTAGCAGCATCTTCCAAAAAGACGGGCGGAAAATATTACGTTTTTGCGCAAATAAACTGGTAAAGGTATTACCGTTATACTCAAGATTATGCTGTGAATTTTTCACAGAAAAACTCATCTCTGTCGGTAAAGCCGCCACACCAAGCTCAGCAATAAATTTGTTAAAAATAGGGTACGTCCAGTTATTAAACACAATAAAGCCGGTATCAATGGCATACTGCTCGCCCTGAACTTCAACATCTACCGTAGCGGTATGACCACCTAAATAATCATTGGCTTCTAACAGTGTTACATCATGTTTCTGTTGTAACAGGTACCAACTGAGCATGCCCGAGATACCACCGCCAATTACTGCAATACGCATAATGTTCCTTTAAATTCTGCCTGTTTTAGGGTTTATTATTTAATTATCCGACATCTTTTGTTTAATCTTCGTGGTTAGCCAACCTACAACGGGTAGATGCTGGTAAACCATTTCAGTAAGATCATAGTAATCACGGTGGTAAATAATTTGTGAGCCTTGCCAGCGCAATTCAGAGCAACCATGCACATCAATGCGTTGTCCTTTAGCAATAGCCGGATGGCTAAATGTCATAATCCAACTTAAAAAGCCTGCATCTTGATTAACTACACCTTGTAGTGCAGAGAATTTTGCAAAATTAAGTCGCTGGTAACCATGCTGTAAATATAGTTGTAACGCTTCGCGGCCAATAATTCGCTGTACCGGATCAATAAACTCAACTTCCAAATGATAAATATCCAAAGGCTCACTTAAGCTGTTGCTCGATAACTGATTAAAGTAATCCAGGAAATGTTGTAAACGCTGATCAAGCATCGGCCAAATCTCCTTGCTGGTTTTGGTTTTTTACTGCGCCTTTTTTTTCTGTAGCTTTTTCTTCTGCAGCGTTTTTCACCGCGCTAAATAAGGCTAAAGTCACTTTACGGGCTTCATTATGCTCAACTATAGGCCGAAAGTATCCCCTTGGAGTAACGGGTTTATGCGGCCAATGAATATCTTTTGCGGTTTTATTGGCCAGCGCGGGTATATAGCGCCGAATAAAGTCGCCACTCGGGTCAAAACGTTCACTTTGGGTAACAGGGTTAAAAATGCGGAAGTACGGTGCAGCATCAGTACCGGTCGATGCTGCCCATTGCCACCCCCCATTGTTAGCCGCAAAGTCACCATCAATCAGCTTAGCCATAAAATATTGCTCGCCCCAGCGCCAATCAATATGCAGATCTTTCACCAGAAAACTGGCGGTAATCATTCTCAAGCGGTTATGCATCCAACCGGTTTCATTCAGTTGGCGCATCGCTGCATCGACTATTGGGTAACCTGTTTCCCCGTTACACCACGCCTCGAATAACCTGGTGTTGTTCGGCCAGCTAATCAAATCGGTTTCGCACTGAAAGGCATGATGTTTGATAAGCTTTGGGAAAGCGACCAGAATATGCTTATAAAAATCGCGCCAAATCAGTTCAGATAACCAGACCGACGCACCACTTTTCTCTTGCGCTAACGGCGTAGATGCTTCCATTTGTAAACGTGCAACGCATTGCTGCGCTGAAATCACGCCAATGGCTAGGTATGGCGATAAGCTCGACGTGCCAGTTATCGCAGGGAAATCGCGCGCAGCGGCATAATCTTGTACCTGCTGCTGGCAAAACAGCCGCATGCGGTTTAACACCTCAAGTTCTGCTACCGGCCACGCTGCCGAGCTATTATCACCGCTTTGCATCGGCGGCAACTGAGGTAAGGTTAAAGGCATAACAAGCTGTGGCTTAGGTTTGGCATAGCAATGCACTCCGGATGTTGCTAACTTGACCAGCCAATTACGTTTAAATGGGGTAAATACTTTATAAATATCGCCCTGCTGAGTGAGCACACTACCAGGCGGCATCACACAAAGCCGGTCAAACCAATAACAAGGTATCTGCTGCTGGCTTAGCCGGGCGGCTACCTGCTGATCCCGGGCCATTTCACGTACTTCATATTCTTGCTGGGCATACAGCGCCACAACGCCTTGCGGTAGAAGCTGTGTAATAATATCAACACAGGCACTATAATCTGAGCCTTCAACAGCAACCAGTGGAACGTTCAGCTCTGCCAATTCCTCGGTTAGCGCTTGTACCCGACGACGCAGCAAGTCCTGCCGAATTGGTGCCATATGATGCTGCTGCCAACTTAATGGCGTAGCAATAAACAGCGCTACTACACAACCGTTGTCAGCTTGCGCTGCGTGGGTGGCGGCATGTAATGCCTGATTATCGTGATAGCGCAAATCATAGCGCAGCCACACTAAATGAATAGGATGTTTTTTCATTAAGCACGCAACCCTAACTGCTCTGGATACGGAGAAAAGTAGACTTGTTGTTGTAAATAGCTATTGGGATATAAGCGTAGATAATGTTGTAGCAAGGTAACAGGTGCCATAAGTGGCACGAGCCCACGACGATAGCGGTCAATCAAGTCAGCCATTTCCTGCCGCGCAGCGCTATCCATTAATTTTTTCAAAAAGCCCTGTAAGTGCTGTAGTACGTTGGCATGTTGTTTTCGGTTGGCAATATTACTTAGCGCCTGCATTAGTTCGGTTAAATAACGTTGCTGTAATGCGGCTGCTGTAAACAGCTTTGCTTCGGCCACCAATTTACCTAGCTGGCGATACGCAACCGGCGAGTGCGCCATAATCAAAAACTTATAACGGCTATGAAAAGCGACTAGCTTACCGACAGTGAAACCTGCCGCCATCGCTTGCTGATAATCATAACAAGCAAACACCCGGCTGATAAAATTCTCTTTTAATGCAGGGTCGAGCAAGCGACCATCTTCTTCTATTGGTAACCACGGATAGGCTTGCATTAATTGCCGGGTATAGAGACCCACAGCCACCTTACCCAGGCCATTACCGTCTGCATCATAGAGCTTTACCCGCTCCATACCGCAACTTGGCGACTTCGCACAAACTATATAGCCACTTAGCTCTGCAAAGCGCGGCAGTAGCTGCTGGGTAAAATGCAGCATCTGCTCAGTGTAATCGATACTATTATCCCGGCTTTGTACTAATCTAATCTGTTGCTGCCCATCGCGCTGTAACCGTATTGCCGGTCGCGGTACACTCATACCAATAGCTTGCTCTGGGCACACCGGCACAAACTGCACCAACGGTTGCAACTGCTGTGTACAAAAGCTTGACGCTTTATGACCACCATCAAATCTTACCTTTTCGCCCAGCACGCAGGCGCTGATCCCAATTTTTACTGCCATAACATTATGCCCTGTAGTGAACGTAATTCTTTACAGTTTGGCTATTCATCTGGATCAGCTAATCCTTTAAAAAAGCCAAAAAAAACGGCAGTTACAAGTAACTACCGTCTTTTTCAGTAAGTTTGTTAAAAAGCTAGGGGTTTTAAAAAGCTATTACGCTTTACTGGTACCTGTTTCTACCCGGGATTTTAACTTCTGACCGGGCCGAAACGTCACCACACAGCGAGCCGAAATCGGGATATCTTCTCCGGTTTTCGGATTGCGCCCAGGCCGCTCATTTTTGGTACGCAAGTCAAAGTTACCAAAGCCAGACAGTTTTACCTGCTCACCCGACTCGAGTGCGGCACGGATCTCTTCAAAAAAAGCTTCTACTATCAGCTTGGCATCGCGTTTGCTCACGCCAAACTTGGTAAACAGACGTTCTGCTAAATCAGCTTTGGTAAGCGCCATTTCCTAATCCCTCAACGTTGCGTCGAAATCATCTTTAAGCACGTTAACCACTTGATTTATAACTAGTTGGATATCTTTATCCTCAAGCGTACGTGCCTTATCTTGTAAAGTCAGAGCGATAGCCAGCGACTTAAAGCCCTCTGCAACACCCTGACCGGTGTATACATCAAACAATTTTAGGTCAACTAACTGATTTACGCCAACTTTTTTTATACTAGCAACAATATCGGCAAATTGCACATCTGATTTTACAACTATCGCTAAATCTCGGCGGTTTGCCTGATATTTTGACAGCTCTTGTGCTTGTACTATTTGCCGCTCGCCCAGCGCGGCCAGCTCCAACTCAAATAGATACGCTTTGCCTTTAATACCCAGTTTACGCTCGGCCTCCGGATGCAAAGCGCCCAGATAACCAGCTAACTGTTCATCAACATACACCGCTGCGGTTTGCCCCGGATGTAAAGCACAATGCTCTGCAGCGGCAAAGCGCACCGCATGCGCATTGGATAACAGTGCTAACAAGGCTTCGACATCGGCTTTAAGATCATAAAAATCTACTGGCCGCTCAGCAATACTCCAGTGCTCATTCGCTAAAGAACCAACAATAACGCCACCGATAACCGGAACCTGCCGTACCCCACCTTCGGCCTTGGCATCAGGAATAAACTTCAAACCATACTCGAATAAACGTAAACGGTTTTGCTGACGGCTTTGATTATATTGAACGGCTTGTAGTAAACCCGGCCATAAGTTCAGCCGCATTGCCGACATATCGACAGAAATTGGGTTGGGTAGCACCAACGCCTCTTGTCCGGCAAACAAAGCTTGCTGCACCTTTGGATCAACAAAGCTGTAGGTAATAGCTTCTTGATAACCACGGTCTACCAGTACTTGTCGCATCTGCGGTACGCTAAGTGCGGCTTCTTTAAAAGTACGCATCTGTAACGCAGCAACGGGGGCAACATTGGGAATATTGTTGTAGCCGTATACCCGCGCCACTTCTTCAATCAAATCTTCGGCAATGCTAATATCAAACCGATAACCCGGTACGGCAACCTGCCAGCCATCGCTGGTTTCTGTTACGGTCAGGCCAAGTCGGTTTAAAATGTCAGACACCTCAGTTTTAGCAATCGGATGGCCTAAAATACGGCGTAATTTTTGTTCCGTTAAGCTAATGGGTGCCTTTTGTGGCAAATGCTCGGTTGCAACGGCCTCAGTAATAGGACCAGCTTCACCACCGACGATTTGCAACAGCAAAGCCGTGGCCCGTTCCATTGCCGTGCGTTGTAATTCAGAATCAACACCGCGTTCATAGCGATGTGAGGCATCGGTATGTAAACCATATTGCCGCGCTTTACCGGCTATAGCCAGCGGCGCAAAAAAGGCACTTTCTAAAAAGATATCACTGGTCTCGCTGGTAACACCGCTATGTATACCACCAAAGATACCGGCCATCGCCAAGGCTTTGTGCTCATCGGCAATCAGCAAAGTATTTTCCTGCAAACTAACTTCGTTACCATCCAGCAATACCAGTTTCTCACCGGCTGTCGCCATACGCACCTGAATAGCCCCATCAATTTTAGCTAAATCGAAGGCATGCATCGGGTGGCCAAGCTCCAACAAAATATAGTTGGTCACATCGACAATGGCATCAATACTGCGCACACCTGAGCGGCGTAGCTTTTCGGTAAGCCACAGCGGGCTGGCGGCTTTGACGTTAACATTACGAATGACCCGCCCTAAATAACGCGGACAAGCAGCGGGGACAGCTAATGTTATCGCTTTTTGTTCAGCAATAGTCGGCGCTACAGCCGCAATAACCGGCTCGCAAACAGTTAATTTATTTAACACCGCAACTTCACGTGCTAAACCTTTAATCCCTAAACAGTCCGCACGGTTTGGGGTTAAATCAACTTCGATAGTCACATCATCCAGAGCTAAGTACTTACGTAAATCTACACCAACCGGTGCATCTGTTGGTAATTCCAAAATACCGTCAGAATCATCAGCCATACCAAGCTCTGAAAATGAGCACAACATGCCATGTGATGGCTGACCGCGTAATTTGGCCTTTTTAATTTCAAAATTGCCCGGTAATACGGCACCCACCGTGGCTACCGCGACTTTTAACCCTAGGCGACAGTTTTTGGCACCGCAAACAATATCTAATAGCTCAGCGCCACCCACATTGACTTTAGTCACTTGTAGCTTGTCAGCATCAGGGTGCGGACCACAGGCCACTACTTCACCCACCACTACACCGTTAAAATCACCAGCAACTTTTTCAATACCGTCAACTTCTAAACCGGCCATTGAGAGTTGTTCAGATAATGCCTGAGTATCCAGCGCTGGGCTTACCCATTCACGTAACCAGGATTCGCTAAATTTCATGTTTTAATACTCCGCTTATCTGAACTGCTTTAAAAAGCGCACATCGTTTTCAAAGAACGAACGTAAATCAGTTACGCCGTAACGTAACATGGTCAAGCGTTCAACTCCCATGCCAAAGGCAAAGCCACTGTAGACTTCCGGGTCGATACCAACAGAACGCAAGACATTAGGATGCACCATGCCACAGCCCAATACTTCTAACCATTTACCATTTTTACCCATTACATCCACTTCAGCGGAAGGTTCAGTAAAAGGGAAAAACGACGGACGGAAACGGATCTGTAAATCTTCTTCAAAAAAGTTATGCAAAAAGTCGTGCAAAATCCCTTTCAGTTCAGTAAAGCTCACGTTTTTATCTACCATCAAACCTTCTACCTGATGAAACATCGGCGTATGGGTTTGATCATAATCATTCCGATAAACCCGACCAGGCGAGATAATACGCAGTGGTGGCTGTTGCTGCTCCATGGTACGAATTTGCACGCCAGAGGTTTGTGTGCGCAGCATCAGCTTTGGATTAAAGTAAAAGGTGTCGTGATCGGCCCGTGCCGGATGATGCTCAGGAATATTTAAGGCATCAAAATTATGGAAGTCATCTTCAATTTCCGGACCATGCTTCGTTTCAAAGCCCAGCTCGGCGAAAAAGCTCTCAATCCGCGCAATAGTGCGGCTGACCGGGTGTAACCCACCGGTTTCCAAACCGCGGCCCGGCAGGGTAACGTCAATCCGCTCTTGTGACAGCTTGGCCGACAATTGCGCTTGCTGCAACGCATCGCGTTTTTCATTTAACGCATCTTGCACTTGCTGTTTTAACTCGTTTATTTGTTGACCAGCAATTTTACGCTGCTCTGGGTCCATCGCCCCGAGTGATTTTAGCAGCTCGGTAATACTGCCTTTTTTGCCCATAAAGGTTACGCGAACCTCTTCCAGAGCAGGAATATCCCCAGCAGTAGCCACCGCTGCCAGAGCCTCATTTAATATCGCTGTCAGGTTCATTGTTTTCCTCAACGTCACCAGAATTAACTTGGTTCAAAGCCGCTAATAATACACCAGAAATAGTTGTACTCGCAGGCTAAAGACCAGATTTTTCTATTGAAATAGTAATTTTTCAGCTTATCCGTGAATAGTGAGTAGCAAACTAGCCGGTTTCTTGCAAAATTTCGCGGATAAAAGGAATGGTCAGCTTGCGTTGGTGCACGATAGAGGCTTTATCCAGCCGATCTAAAATAGCCACTAAAGCACGGATATCGCGATCGTGATGGTTTAATAAATAACGGGCGGCTTCATCTGGTAACTCGATACCACGCAGTCGCGCTTTTTGCTGCAGCAGTTTTTGTTTATCTTCGTCACTCAATAATCTTAATTGAAAGCTGGTACAGGCATGCAAGCGCGACACCAGATCGGGTAAGGTAATACCTAAATGCTGGGGTGCCTGATTACCGACAATAATCAATGCCTTGCCCTGCTCGACTAACCGGTTATATAAGTCAAATAAGGCAACCTGCCAGCTAAGATCGCCCGCTACGGCCTGAATATTGTCTAAGCAAACCAGATCCAGTTGCTCCAGATTGTCCAACATTCGTGGGTTGAGTTCATCGCAATCCTGCAGTGCTAATAACTGGCTAGTTAAACCCTGCTCTTGAGCTTGCACACAAGCCGCATACAAGAGGTGTGATTTGCCACTGCCACTGGCACCAAATAAGTACACTGGCGCCTGCCCAGCCGGATGGCGTAGGTAATGCTTTAAAAAGCTGACGGCAGCACTTTGCTCTGCTGCATAAAAGCTATCTAAGGTTTCATCTTCTGGCAGAGTGACTGCCAGGGTATATTGCAGGGGTTGCATCTAAGGCCTGGTATAATCAAACTCGGCCAGCACAGCCTGCTCAGTGGGTGCCATTGGTATGGCATACTCCGACGACCAGGTCACTTCTGCTACCCGCTGTTTTAAATTTGGCTCAAACTGCAGGCTTTGCAATAATTGCTCTGCTGTCATATTTAGCGTTAATGTGAAAAGCGTTTTCGAAGGTGCCTGCTGCAGTATTTCAACCCGGCTTACGCCCAACATCCCAGCCAAACGTCGCTCTACGGTTACTACATCGGCCAAGCTCGCCGCACCATTAATTTGTAGCACGGCTTGCTCTTGCACATCCGGGTTTAACAAAATGGCATATTGCTGCGCTAACTGTTGACCAAGCTGGGTAGCATACAGCTGCATCAGCTCCTGCTGGCTGCTCCCTTGTAGCTCATCGCGCTGTACATTGCCATTGTGTTGTCGCAACGCGGTAAGGCGCCAGCCTGACGTATCAACTTCTGAGGTTTGTTCCAACAGTAAAACTACGGTTTGATGCACCTGATAGCGGCTACTCGCTTGCTCAATTTGTTGCCAGAAACCCGCCCAAACATCAGTTTCATTCAAATTTAGCAAGTCATCCATGTCGTACAGTGGCAGGGTGTAAGGTAAGGCTTGGGTATTAAGCGCTTCTTGCAAACTGCTGAGCCAAACACTGTCATTTTCGCGCACAAACTGCCGCTCGGCACCTTGTTGCTCTACAATCCAAAATAACAATTCTGGCCGTTGGCCACCCCAAATAGGGATTTGCTGGTTACGTAATAATTGCTGAATGCGCTGTGCATCTAATAACACCCGCACATTGTTACCCTGCTCTGTCCGCACCGCCTCAAACTGTTTTACGTAGCTTGCGGCATTAGTTAATTCACTGCGCAGCTGTGGCTGCTGCATAATATCAGGCTGTCCGGTTACTCTGATCAAGACTTGCTGTAACGCCTCACGCTGCCACTGCTGTTGCGTTTGCTCGGCACTCACTTCGGCTTGATAAAGCGATGGTCGCACGTTTGCCTGTACCAACGTGCTATGCAGCGATAACGCTACCAAAAGCATCAGACTTACCGCCCATGCTGTTAGTTTGTTATGTCCTTTTGCCAAAACCATGCTTTCTCCTGCGCGCTGTGCTTATTACAGCGTTCTTCCTGTTAAACATAAAGCCACCCGCAGGTGGCTTTTTTAGCGAGCTGAGTACTTATTCCAGATAGCTATTTAAGGTAACTATTTTAGATAGCTAAGCTGGTCCGGGTAGTTAGTCCAAGTACGCAATCTTGAATCAGTTAACCCAGATTTACACCAAGTCGCAATGCGACTTCTTCATAGGCTTCAACTACGCCGCCCAGTCCTTGACGGAACCGGTCTTTATCCATTTTCTTACGGGTTTCTTTGTCCCATAAACGGCAACCATCTGGGGAAAATTCATCACCCAAAACCACATTACCGTTGAACAAACCAAACTCAAGTTTAAAGTCAACCAACAGCATACCCGCATCGGCGAACAATGCCGTTAGCACGTCGTTGGCCCGGTAAGTTAACTGCTTCATTTCAGCTAACTGTTCAGCCGTAGCCCACCCAAAAGAGACTGCCAGTGATTCGTTAACCATAGGGTCGTGCAACGCATCGTTTTTCAAAAATAACTCAAAGGTAGATGGGCTCAATGCTGTACCTTCAGTCACACCCAAGCGGCGCACCAGGGAACCAGCCGCATAGTTGCGAATTACACATTCCACTGGAATCATTTGCAGCTTTTTAACTAATACTTCATCGTCACTTAATAGCTGCTGAACCTGCGTCGGGATCCCGGCTTGTTCCAGCTTTTGCATAATAAAGTAGTTAAATTTGTTGTTGATCATGCCTTTGCGATCAAGCTGTTCGATACGCTCACCATCAAAGGCGGAGGTATCATTGCGAAAGTGCAGTACTAACAGATTATCATCTGTAGTGTTATACACAGTTTTGGCTTTTCCACGGTACAGCTCTGTTGTCTTTTGGACCATTTTCCACTCCGATCGGCAGGCACTAAAATCAGGCGCAAAGTATAAAGGGCTTTGGCCTGATCGCAAATGACTTTTTACTACCGATTATAACTCAGCACCGGCCTCACGAATAGCCAACACTAACGGATCATATAAAGCAGTAACCTGCGCGGCAGTTAAGGGTTCACCATCTTTATCCAACCAGGAGATTGCCGTATTGTTATTCGCTAAACGCGACAACACGATTTGATAATCACCATCCACTAACGGCAAACTCGTCGGAGCGGCGCGGAAAGTCACCGCACGCCAAAAACCACGTTCAGGTTTGGTATAATTTAAATAGTAGGTGTATACCGAACGGTCAAAATCGGTAACGGTTAGATTTAACTCGGTAAAGAGCAACTCTAGCTGTGACCAAACCACGTCAAGCGGCTGACTGGTGATCAAAGCTGGGTTGCCGGCTTGATCCATTCCTGGCTCTAGTGATACCTCTGCAACCTGAGCGCGTAACTCGCGAGCAGCTTGTGCTTCCGCGATAGCCACCTGATTAATAACTCGGTTAAGGATATTCACCTCATTAGCTTTAACGTCAACGGCAGTCAGCTGTTCTCCTGGCACAAAATACTCATGTTCCAGTAAAGTTGTCGTCATACTCAGACTACGGCCATGTGGCCGTGGCGCTAACTCGATAGCATAACGAACCTGATCAACCGCATCCTCCGATTTCCAAAACCAAAAACCAGAGCTACGCGAGCGTTTAATCCAACCGGTTTCATAACGTAAGCCTTCTGCATCAACTTGCGTTAAAGCAATGTCCTGCCCAGCAAAAAACTGCTGCAATTGCGCAATAATAAAGGGCTTTAAATCGCCGGTATAATCATTGCGTTCAAACCAGACGCGAGCTAATGTCTCTTCCTCTTCCAGCCGGCTGCTACCGGCCGTGGCCAGAATTAATGTCGGCGAACGTTTATTCGTCAGCGCACCATCATTGTCTACTGCTGGCATGGCAGGAATATCAAAAGCAGAGGGCTGATTTGGCACGGTCATTCCTGCTGGAATGCGCAGTGTGACCTGCTTTGCCTCGTTGTTCTCTGCTGGTGTTTTGTCAAATACTGCACAGCCGCTTAATAGCACACTCACAGCAACACAACCTTGGGCCCACTTTTGCACCTATACTACTCCTGATATTGAGTTCCGGTCCTGATATTGAATTCCGGCTTGTTGTAATGCCTGTTCGATTATGGTGGTGTTAATTGGTTCCAACTGGGTTAGCGGTAAACGCAGAAAATCTGATTTGATCAGTGCCATCCGCCACAGTGCCCATTTTGTTGGAATGGGATTCGACTCAACAAATAAATCACGGTGTAATGCCTGCAAGCTGCTATCTAGCGCCCGAACTTTGGTGGTATCGCCCGCTTTTGCCGCCTGACAAATCGCCGTCATAGTCGCCGGCGCGATGTTAGCGGTAACCGAAATAACACCGTGACCACCAGCCAGCATAAAGTCAGCAAAAGTTGCATCATCGCCACTTAGCAACCTAAAGTCTGCCGGACATAATGCTTGCAGTTCAGCCAAACGGCTTAGTGAGCCAGTGGCCTCTTTAATACCGACAATATTCGGGACCTGCGCTAGCGCCGCTACCGTCGCGGGTAACAAATCGACTCCAGTGCGACCAGGCACGTTATATAAAATCACAGGTTTATCGGTCGCAGCAGCAACCGCAGTAAAGTGTGCCAACATACCTTTTTGGGTAGGTTTATTGTAAAAAGGTGTTACGGTTAAATAGCCATCGATTGGCAAATCAGCAAAAAACTGGGTTTTCGCAATCGCATCACTCGTGGCCATAGCACCATTGCCTGCCAGCACCGGGATGTTTCCGGCAACCTGCGCACAGACTTTAGCCATTACCGCATGTTGCTCGGCCATACTGAGGGTGGCTGCTTCGCCAGTAGTCCCCATAATAACTAAGCCATCGCTTCCCAGCTTGAGATGAAAAGCGACCAACTGTTGCAGACTATCAAAATCGACCTGACCATCGGCGGTCATCGGGGTCACCAGGGCAACGATACTCCCACTGAACATGCTACTGCGGCTCCACAAATATAATTTAAGGCAGCCTATGTTAAAGACAGCGGACGCTAAACACAAGAAAGCTTTCGGTTCACCGTACCGCCTTAACCACAGATGACATTCAATTTTTGTATGTTAAACTGCCCGTAAGCACTTAATTTGCCGCATTTTGCCAGGAAATAAGGACAACTATGCCCCAACAACTCGTCGTTACCGCTATTGGGCCAGATCGCACCGGTATTGTCAGTAAATTAGCCCGGCTGGTTACTGAATGTAACTGTAATATTATTGATAGTCGCATGGCCATCTTCGGCAACGAGTTTACCTTTATTATGCTATTGGCAGGCGATTTACCGGCGATTAGCCGTATTGAGCATTTACTACCGGCCTTGGGGTTGGAACTTGATCTAACGACCATGAGTAAACGTACCACCGGACGGCCCAGAACACAGGTGGTGGCACATTATGTACTAGATTACGCTGGACCAGACAAAGTGGGCACGCTCGGCGCGATTACCGGCTTGTTGGCCAGCCACAATATTTATATTGGTTCTCTGCAATCGGCAACTACGCCAACAGCAGACAGCGTAATGATGCGCACCCAGATGACTCTAGAATTACCCCAAGGCATCAATACACCGCAAATTGAAGCGGAGTTAGGCGCCTTAATGCAGCAGCTTGGCTTGCATGGTCATTTCCAGGCGCAAATATAAACCGATTTAACTAGTAAGGATAAGCAATGAAAACTCTCACTGCGGGCCAAACTGCCCCTGATTTTACTCTTACCGATCAACAGCAACAACCTGTCACCCTAAGCGAGCGTTTGGCGCTGCACCGGGTACTGGTTTATTTTTATCCTAAAGCCATGACACCCGGCTGCACTGTGCAAGCCTGCGCTCTGCGCGATACCAATGCCGATTTATTAGCACATAATGTGAGTGTAATCGGCATCAGTACCGATAGTCCGGCACGTTTGGCGAAGTTTGCCGAGCGTGATCAGCTTAATTTTACTTTACTAGCTGATGAAGATCATAAGGTAGCCGAGGCTTTTGGTGTTTGGGGCCTGAAAAAATTTATGGGTAAAGAATACGATGGTATTCACCGCTTAAGCTTTTTAATTAATCAAGACGGCAGTATAGCGAAAGTTTTTGATACCTTTAAAACCAAAGATCACCATCAGGTGGTGCTGGATTACCTAAAAAATTGAATTTCGACCGACATTACAGGCATTTGAGCCGAAAATGCCTGCTATCTTCAGCCAACCGTTGCTAGCATCAAACGATGATCTTATTTTTACATTCAATGAATTTAATCTGCCACCCCAGGAGTCAAAGATGAAAAAATCATTCACGCTGTCATTGCTAAGCGCAGGGATGTTGTTTGCAGCTACCGCGGTATCCGCACAAACACTGAATACCGAAAAAGCCAATTTAATCGTAGAAAAAGTCGCCCAAGGGCTGGAGCATCCTTGGGGCTTAGCATTCTTGCCCGATGGCAAAATGCTGGTAACAGAGCGGGCCGCTAAAATCCGGTATGTAAACACTGATGGCAGTTTAAGTGAACCACTGGCAGGCTTACCGGATATTGAAGTAGCCGGTCAAGGCGGTTTATTAGATGTCATTTTGCATCCTGACTTTGCCAATAATCAGCAAATTTATTTTAGCTACAACGAACCAAGCACTGATGGTAGCAGCACTGCAGTAGCGACAGCGACACTGGGCGCAGACAAACTGACAGATGTGAAAGTGATCTTTAGTGCTAACCCCAAATTTAGCAGCCGTCATCACTTTGGTGGTCGGCTGGTGATTAAAGACAATCAGCATTTATTTATTACGCTAGGCGATCGCGGGCAGCGCCGTGACGATGCCCAGACCTTAGATAACCATCATGGTAAGGTAATTAGGCTTAACCTTGATGGCAGTGTACCAACAGATAATCCTTACGTAAAAAACGCTGCAGTATTAGACGATATTTGGTCATACGGTCATCGTAATATTCAGGGGGCCGCGCTCCATCCGGAAACTGGCGAGCTTTGGACGCATGAACATGGCCCACAAGGTGGCGATGAAATCAATATCACCCGTGCTACACTAAATTACGGTTGGCCAGTTATCACCTACGGTGAAGAATATGGCGGCGGCAAAATTGGTCAAACTGCAAAAGAGGGGTTGGAGCAACCATTACACTATTGGTTGCCCTCGATTGCGCCAAGTGGTATGACATTTTATCTGGATGACGCTATTCCGGGTTGGAAAAACAACCTGTTGGTTGGCTCCTTGCGCTTTGGTCAGTTAGTGCGTTTAGAGCTTGATGGCGAAAAAGTCAGCCATGAAGAACGTATTATGATTGGCCAACGTATTCGCGATGTGCGCCAGGGGCCAGACGGTGCTATTTATATACTGACCGATCAGGCCGATGGCCAAATCTTACGTTTAAAAGCAGTTAATTAATTATGCGTAGTTGGTTTTATCCGTTTACTGCAGCAAGTAGTTTATTTGCTGCAGCCGCCACGGCGGCCGAATCATCAAACGAACATACCGCTAACGCCAGCCTTGCAAATGAAAGCGCTGTAGAAGTCCTTGTTATTTCTGCCAGTCAACAGCAACAAGCTTGGCTGCAAACCCCTGCCAGTGTCAGTATTAAAACACTGCCTGAGGCAGGTTTACTGATTGACAGCGGTCAGCTGCTGCAAGGCGTGCCGGGCTTACAAGTCGATAGTCGTGCTAATTTTGCCCAAGATACCCGGCTAAGCTTGCGGGGTTTTGGTAGTCGCAGTGCCTTTGGCATTCGGGGGCTACATTTACAGCAAGACGGCATCCCCCTCTCCGCTCCGGATGGCCAAGGCCAGCTATCTAGTGTCTTGTTAGACCATATTGGCCAAATTGAAGTATTACGTGGACCTCTGGCGGTACTTTATGGCAACGGTGCAGGCGGCGTTATTTCCCTAAGTAGCCGAGAACAAATACCCACCGCTGTTGGCACCAGTGTTGCGTTTAGTGAAGCTCACCAACAATATCAGCTACGGCTAAGCCAGCAAACGGCAACCGATAGCTGGCAACTGGCGGCAAAACACTTTGAAACTGACGGTTTTCGGCCCCACTCTGCGGCGCGTAAACAGCAACTGCAGTTGGGCTGGCAACGCTTATTGTCCGATGAGCTAACGTTAAAGGTAAGAGTCGACTGGGCGGATGATCCTAAGCTGCAAGATCCCTTGAGTTTATCAGTACAGCAATGGCGCGAAAATCCTGAGCAAACCGTAACTCAAGCAACCTTGTTTGATACCAGCAAAACAACGCGGCAACAGCAGCTGAGTGTTGCGCTGCAAAATAATGGCGATGCGCCTTGGCAAATCGCTGCCTGGCGAGGGCAACGCGATGTTAACCAGCGTCTGGCCTTTACCGGCGAAGCCATTAGCTCTGCTGGCGGTGCTATCGCATTAGAGCGTGATTATCACGGTATTAATGCCAAGAAAAAATGGCAACTTAGCCCAACATTTAGCAGCTTAGTGGGTGGCGCCTGGGTAGAAAGTGATGATTGGCGTCGGGGTTTTGTTAATCAATTCGGCCAACGCGGTGAGCTACGCCGCAATGAAGTTAATCTGGCAGAAAATCGTGATCTATATTGGCGCTTTAGTTATCAGCCACTGGCAGCACTGAGTTTTGATGGCGGCCTGCGCTATACCGAACTGCATTACCAAATTCGCGATAGCTTTATTCAGCCGGGCAACCCAGACGACAGTGGTAGCAAAACCTACTATCAACAATCTGCAGCTATCGGTCTGAATTATCAGTTTGCTCAGCATTGGTCTTGGTTTATCAGTACGGGTAAGGGTTTTGAAGCCCCCACGCTGGCAGAGCTGGCCTATAAACCAGAAGGTAGTGGTTTAAATTTAGCCCTGGAGGCCACTGAAAACCGGCAATGGGAAAGCGGTTTAAAGTATCAGGCGGCCAGCGGCAGTGTTAGCCTTAGTGTGTTTAGCGTCCGCAGTCATGATGAACTTTTAGTTGCCAGCAGTAATAACGGCCGTACCAGCTATCGTAATGCAGGCAATACCAAACGTGATGGTCTGGAATTTAATATGCAACAGCAACTATTTGCTCAGTTGCAACACGAATTAAGCCTGACCTTGCTGGATGCCCGCTTTCAATCTGCAGAGTTACTGGGTAACAGATTACCAGGTGTAGCAAAAACAGACGCTTACTGGCAACTACGCTACCAGCCAGCCCCCGGCTGGCCGGTATATCTAGAGTGGACCAGTAAGTATCGCAGCCGCATCGCTACCGACGATACTAATGCGGGCTTTGCGCCAGCAGCAGTCACCTTTGATGCAGCATTGTATGCTCAGCAGCAGTTAAACAGCTGGCAACTAAAATACTGGTTGCAGTTACAAAACCTGGCTGATCGGCATAATGTCGGTGCGGTCGTCGTTAATCAAAGCAATGGTCGCGCCTTTGAACCTGCACCAGGCCGACAACTCAGTGCCGGCCTGAGCATGGATTATCTTTGGTAACGGCAACGCTCGCCAATTAATGTGGTTACTCAATTTACCCCTAAATTCACCACCCAATTAAGGCTGAGCACTCTCTACCTGGTCTGCCGGATATACCCGGGCAGACCAGGCATTTAAGGTAGCTTTAACTAAAGATGCCAGTGGAATGGCAAAGAAAACGCCCCAGAAACCAAAGAGCCCGCCAAAGAACAGTACCGCCACAATAATATAAACCGGGTTAAGATCCACCACCTCTGAGAACAATAAAGGTGCCAGCACATTGCCATCCAGAGCCTGAATAACGCCATAAGCCAGTACCAGATAACCTAACTCCGGGCTAAAACCCCATTGGAACAGGCCAACCAAAGCCACGGGAAAGGTGACTACCGCAGCACCGATGTATGGAATAAGTACAGACAGTCCAACCAGCACACCTAACAATAAAGCGTAATTAAGACCAAATAGCGCAAAAACAATATAACTCACCGTGCCTACAATAAGAATTTCCAGCACCTTGCCCCGGATATAGTTCATAATCTGCACATTCATTTCATGCGATACTTGCGTGATCAACTTACGCTCACTAGGTAAAAATTGTACAAAACCAGCAGTAAGCTGTGTTTTATCCTTTAACATAAAGAACACCATCACCGGCACCAGCACCAGATAAATCAGCAGCGCCACCAAATCCACGATAGAAGCTAACGACATCGACAGCATTTCTTTACCAAACGCCATAACCCGCTCATCCACGGTATGCATCATCAGGATAATCTGCTCTTCACTAACCATACCGGGTAATAGCTCAGGTAATTCCAGCAAATAAGTCCGGCCCAACTCTATCATTTGCGGTAGATCACGTAACAAATTTCGCCCCTGATACCAGGCCAACGGCACTACCCACATTAAAACCAATGTTAGCAGCCCCATAAATCCTAACACCACAGCAGACGTACTTAACGAACGACTGATACCCAGCCGACACAAACGCGACACAGGCCATTCTAATAAATAAGCGAAAACAATAGATACCAATACCGGCGCCAACATGCCGCTAAGCCAGTAGATGCCAAAAAACCCCAGCAACAGCATAAGGAAGAGTGTAACAACCTGCGGATCTGAAAACTTATGGGTATACCACTTTTTTAACCAGTCAAACATGTTATCGCTCATTACCAGACAGTTGTACCGTCAGTATATCAAGTTCGGCATAAAAGTAACCAGTACCTGTATGACAAGCTGTTGATTGTGGTAGATTAGGTCTTGTAGCTACCCAAAATAGGGTGACTGTACTAAATTCCGGCAATTAGCTGTGTTATCGCCGACAGTAATGAACTTCCGGCTAATAAAACAGACAAAGAGACAGAAAAATCACGCTCATTTGCAGCATGAAACAGGTCAAATTTTATTATGATACGCCTTGCAGTAAAACCGACAATCGCGCTATGCCTGCTTACCTGGTGTTTGCAGTCTGCACCTGCTCAAGCGTTAAGTAAGTTACCAGACATAGGTGGCAATGCGTTTTCTACCCTAACGCCTGAAAAAGAAAAACAGTTAGGTGATGTGATGATGCGTCAGACCCGGGGTAGCTTGCCCATGGTCTATGATCCCTTATTGGACGAATATATTAATGCCTTAGGAAACCGGCTGGTCGCTCGGGCTAATGATGTTAAGTTTCCATTTAAATTTTATTGGGTTAACAATAGAAACATCAACGCCTTTGCTACGCTCGGCGGCAATATTGCCTCGCATACCGGTACCTTGGCGATTGCGGATAGTGAAAGTGAGTTCGCTTCGGTTATGGCGCACGAAATTGCCCACGTTACGCAGCGCCATATTGCCCGCTTTGTCGAGGCACAAAATCAGCGGGCACCTCTGAGTATTGCTGGTTTGCTTGGTGCTATTGTATTAGCAACAGTCAACCCTGAAGCCGGTATGGCAGCGATGATGGCCTCGCAGGGGGCGGCCCAGCAAAGCGCGATTAACTTTACCCGGAGCAATGAACAGGAAGCGGATCGTATTGGCATGAATATACTGGCCGAAGCCGGCTTTGATCCAAACGCTGTGCCGCAATTTTTTACCAAACTCAGTGAGCAAAGCCGTTTTGTAAACCAGCAATTAGCGTTTTTACAAACCCACCCTTTATCACAGGCCCGGGTCAGTGATACCCGACTAAGAGCACAGCAATATCCGCAGCGCTTTGTGCCCGACAGCCAAGACTTTACGCTAAGCAAAGCCAGGGTACTGGCGCGTTATCAACATGACACTAAAGATGCAATAACCATTTTTAGCCGTAAACTGGCCGCACCAGGCGGCAATACCCGTGCTAATCGCTATGGGCTGGCGGTTGCCCTGCTTGACGACAAACAATATGACACGGCACTCACGCATATTGAGGATTTGATCCAACAAGACCCACATAATTTGTATTATTTAGATGTGTACACTGACATTTTGATTGGTCAGCAAAAATATCAACCGGCCTTAGATATGCTACAGCAAGCCTATTTATTGCGTCCCAACAATCAGGTAGTCACCCTTAATTATGCCAACGTAGCCGTAAAATCAGGCAGTTATGGTCTGGCTATCCATTTGTTACGTAATTTACTGTATTACAAAGATGATAATATTCTGGCCTACGACTTACTTTCTGAAGCCTACAAATTACAAGAAGACTTTGCCAAATATTATGAAGCCAGAGCGGACTTATTTTATCAATTGGCCAACTATCCCAAAGCCATTGATGATCTTAATGAAGCTCTAAACCACCTTAAGCCAGATGCCAGACTGGAAAATCGCCGGATTGAGGCGAAAAAGCGCCAACTGCAAGCAGAGTTTGAACGCTTACAACGTATGTAAATAAGATTCAAGGATCCCAAATGATTACGCTTTACCATAATCCACGCTGCTCAAAAAGCCGCGATGCTCTGGCCTTATTAGAACAACATGGCCAGCCATTTCAGGTTATTGAATACCTTAAGACCCCGTTAAGTGCAACCGAGATAGCGGCTATACTTAATAAGCTAGGCTTACCCGCCCGCGAGGTGATTCGCCATAAAGAAGACGAATTCCAACAGCTGGGTTTAGCCAATCCCGCCATTACAGAACAACAGTTGCTGCAGGCACTCGCCAGTCACCCCCGTTTGCTGGAGCGGCCTATTGTGGTTATTGGCGATAAAGCCGCCATAGGCCGGCCACTTGCTAACATTACAGCGATTTTATAATGACCTGTAACGTACTGATCCTGTATTATTCGCGCCACGGCTCTGTTGCGGCTTTAGCTGAGAAAATTGCCAGCGGGGTGCAACAAACCGGGGCTGAGGCAAAAATACGCTGTATCGCTGGTTTTAACGATCATGCCGTAACGCGGCACCCTATTGTCGAACTGGCTGAATTGCGCGCTTGTGATGGCCTTGCTTTTGGTAGTCCGGTGCGGTTTGGTAATATGGCTGCCGAAGCTAAGGCATTTTGGGATAACACCACCAGTTGTTGGCTCAAAGGCGAGTTAATTAATAAGGCGGCCGGCGTATTTACCTCATCGGGTAGTATGCATGGTGGCAATGAAGCCAATTTACTGAGTATGATGCTACCCTTATTGCATCATGGCATGGTGTTAATGGGCATACCGTACAGCGAGCCGGAGTTACACAAAACGCAAAGCGGTGGTACTCCCTATGGCCCAAGCCATGTTAGTGGCATGACGTCAGACGCCCAATTATCTGTTGAAGAGCAGCGCTTAGCGCTCGCTTTTGGCAAACGGCTGGCGCAATTAAGTATCGCCTTAAATACTAAAGGATTTTCACGTTAATGACTGCAACAACTGCGGTGCCGATGTCCGCTGAAACAAAACGTTTTCTATTGCTTGGCCGCCTTGGCTTTTGGGGGCTATGGCTGCTAATACCGGTTTGGCATCTTTGGTTAGCGCCGGTTGGTTATGGCGAGGATCAAGATTTAAAACCGAGTACCTTTGGCACACTAATCTTGCTCTGGTTACCACTTTGGCTACCGATGTGGGGTATTATCAAGGGTAAGGCCTACACGTTTGCTTGGGCTAACTTTATTGTGATGATTTATTTCTTACATAGCCTGACCAATCTATGGGTTAGCCAAGGCCTGTATTTTTGGCTATCAGTGGCAGAGTTATTGCTGGCTTGTCTCATGTTTTATGGCTGTACTTACTACGCGCGCAATCGCGGTAAAGAATTGGGCCTGAAGATCCCCAAGTTAAAAGACGATCCAGTACGTAAAACTTAAAGCGGCTGCGCTTTAAGCATTTTGCCTGATGTTCTGCTACGGATAAAAAAGCCAAAGCGTTAAATAGCGCTTTGGCTTTTTCTTTTTGGGTAATCTGCATCCGCTATTAGCCCGTACATAGGTTTAAGTCTTATTCACCCAATGCTGTGCCGACCAACCAGTAAACCAGAGTCCGTATCTATGAGCGAACAATTAGCACTTTTTCCGTTAAGCAGTTTTCTGTTACCCAGAGGCAGGCTGAAGCTTCGCGTGTTTGAGCCTCGTTATATCAGGCTGGTTACAGAGGCAATGAGCGAGAAACGGGATTTTGCCATCGCTACCCTCAATCCCTTTGTCAGCCAAAGCCATCCAGACAGAATTTTAAAGCAGGTCTGTAAAGTCAAAATTGAAGATTTTGAAGCACTACCCGATGGCTTACTGGGCATTACCTTACGTGGTATCGGCCGTTACCAAATAACAACGCGCTGGCAAGAAACCGACAAGCTGCACGTTGCAACAGTCGATGCCCTACCCGACTGGCTTGGTGATCACCTGTCGGATGATTTTGCACCACTGGCCGATTCCTTTGCCCGTTTACTCACTGAGTACCCGCAACTGGCCGAACTTTATCCAGCTCCGGAATTGCACGATGATGCCTGGTTAGCTGGTCGCTGGCTAGAGTTATTACCAATGCAACCGGCTTTGAAGATAAGTATGGCCGCAATCGAACCTACAGCCTGTTTAGCGCAGCTACAGCACTGGCTAGAGCACAATGCCTAAGTACCAGTTACTCGATACCTAAATATTTATGCACCTGCACACTTAGGCGCCAATTGTGTTCAATACAGGTAGCAATCGCCAGTTCTGTCGCCCGCTTTTGCTGACTTATCGGCTGTAGATAAATCAGTTTATCGGTAGTGCCCGTATGTTCTAACAACTGCAATAGCTCATCGACATGCTTTTGCATCGCCACCGGATGCTTGATTTCATTGGCGCGCTGCATCGCAGCGCTTAGCACCTGATACCCACCGGCCATATTAATTTTCGGTGATACCGTGACCCAGCTACTGGCCGGGACACTCACTGCAAAGGTACCGCTGGTTTCGATTTGACTCGTGTAACCATGCTGATGCAATGCTTCACACAGTGGCACTAAATCGTACATGCAGGGCTCACCGCCGGTAATCACCACATGCTTGGCTTGGAAGCCCCGCTCAGCGAATACCTGCAACAGCGCAGCGGGCGTTACATCTGACCAATAATCACTATCGGCACGCTTAGCCATTACCTCCGGCAAACTCACTTGCAGCTCTGGATCAATTTGCCAGGTATGTTTAGTATCACACCAGGAACAGCCTACCGGACAGCCTTGCAAGCGCACAAAAATAGCCGGGGTGCCAGTATAGCTGCCCTCGCCTTGAATGGTCTGAAAAACCTCGTTAACCTTATACACCCGCTTTGTTATTCCTCATTTCGCAGCATCACTGTATGCTGGTAGTGCGCCCGAGCCGCTTTTGCACTATAATGCGCGGCCCAATTTTTCGGGCATTATACAAGAGAGAGTGGCTTATGACGCAAAAAGTTGTGGTTATTTATTCCGGCGGTATGGATTCTTACACCGTGCTGCATAAAGCCATTCAGGCTGGCCACGAGGTGTATGCCTTATCCTTTAATTACGGGCAACGGCATGTAAAAGAATTAGTTTGTGCTGAGCAGGTGTGCCGGGAGCTTGGCATTAACCATAAAATTGTTGATATTTCGGCTATTAACCAGTTAATTGGCGGCTCTTCACTTACCAGCGATATCGATGTACCAGAAGGCCATTACGCGGCAGATAATATGAAGTCTACCGTGGTGCCGAATCGCAATATGATTTTGTTATCGTTAGCCGTAGGCTATGCCGACTCGCTGGGCGCGCGTGCCGTCTATTATGGCGCGCACTCAGGTGATCACTTTATCTATCCAGATTGTCGCCCTGAATTTGTTCAAAAAATGAATGATGTTTGCCAAATCGCTAATTACGAACCGGTGGATATTATCAGCCCCTATTTGGCTCAAACCAAAATTGAAATTCTGCGCGATGGCTTAGCCATGGGTTTGGACTACAGCAAAACCTGGACTTGCTACAACGGCCGCGAAAAGGCTTGCGGCAAATGTGGTTCCTGTCAGGAACGCTTAGAAGCATTTAGCTTAAATCACGCTACAGATCCGCTACCGTACGAATAACCGTAGTAAAAACCTGATAACGCTAAAAAAGTTATAATTTAGAACAAAAGCGGCCTTGTGATGGCCGTTTTTCGTTTTATACTGTATTTTCTTTTTTCTGGACAAAGGCGCATAAATGTTAAAGCTTTGGTTTGCAATTCCATTTTGGCAACGGGTGCTAGGTGCCTTACTCCTTGGTGCCACCGTAGGGGTGATTTTTGGCGAGCAAGCCACGGTATTAAAACCCCTGGGCACCTTGTTTATTAACGCGATTCGCATGCTCGTTGTGCCGCTGGTATTTTTTGCGTTAATTACCAGTATTACCTCGCTGGCCGACACCAACAAAATGCAGCGACTAGCCTTTAAAACCATTGGCCTATTTTTAATTACCGCTTTTATTGCCAGCTTAATTGGCTTAACAGTCGGCAGCTTAATGGATTGGGGTGATAGCCTGCAGCTTACCGCCACCGAAGTAAGGGAGCGCAATATTCCGCCGGTGGCTGATGTGTTAACCGGCTTAATCCCAACCAATCCGGTGGCGGCCTTGGCAGAAGCCAATGTGCTACAAATTATTGTATTTGCGGCTCTCTTTGGTATCGCTATTAATGCCGTGGGCGAAAAAGCCGAGCCCATGAAAAAACTGATGCATTCGGGTGCAGAGATTATGTATCAAATTACCCGGATGGTTTTGCAGCTTACGCCAATAGGTGTGTTTGGTTTAATGGCCTGGGTGGTTGGCAGTTTTGGTCTTGCTACTCTCCTACCACTTGCCAAATTTATCGGCGCTATTTATCTGGCCTGTTTTATTCATATTATTGTGGTGTATGGCGGCTTAGTAAAATTGTTCGGTGGTATGAGCCTCCGGCAGTTTTTTAAAGCGGTATTACCGGCGCAGTTAGTGGCCTATAGCAGTGCCAGCAGTTACGGCACCTTGCCAGTGTCATTTAAAGTGGCCACCGAAGAGTTAAAGGTATCAAAAAACTATGCCAGCTTTGTGCTACCTCTGGGTGCAACCATTAATATGGACGGTTGTGGCGGTATTTTTCCTGCTATTGCTGCCATCTTTATTGCCCACATCTATGGTATCCCATTAGATGCCCTCGATTACCTGCTGATTGCTGGCACCGCAACACTCGCCTCTGTCGGCACCGCCGGGGTACCAGGTACTGCCATGGTGATGCTGACAGTGACCTTAAGTGTGGTGGGGTTACCAATAGAAGGCATTGCCTTTATTGCCGCAGTAGATCGTATTATCGATATGATGCGCACCGCCACTAACGTCACAGGTGATTTAATGGTAGCGCGGGTGATCGGTAAACAAGAGGATTTGCTGGAAGACACTGCTATAGCAAATAACGATATATCTAACAACAAGGTGCCAAACAACGAGGCACTTGATCGTCCAGCACCTTAACAACAGCCTACAGCATAAACCTGAATGTAAAAAACCGGTCAACTGACCGGTTTTTTACATATTAAACTTATTCTCTAATGCAGCTTAGGTGTTCCAAGCTTAGGCAGCAAATAAGCTCTGATGTAACTGCTTCACTACCGCAGGGCCATCGGTGTCCTGCACCAAAAAGCATAAGTTATGTTTAGACGCACCATGGCAAATTAGCCGCATATTAATGCGCTCTAACGCATGGAACAATTCACCGGCAATACCTTTACTACTGTGTAAATGGTTGCCAATTACCGCCACTAAACTTAACCCCTGCTCTACGCTAACTTCACTAAAGGTTTTTAACTCTTCTAAAGCAGGTTCGACGTTAGTGCTAAAGGCACTGCTCATGCCACCCTGATCCAGCGTTAACGCCACACTGATCTCTGAGGTTGTTACTAAATCTACCGAGATCTGATGCCGGCTTAACGTATCAAATACCCGGGTTAAAAAGCCAGCCGCATGCAGCATAGCCGGACTTTTCACGGTAATTAAGGTTTGCGCTTTGCGCAGCGCAATAGCCCGATACGGTGGCCGATCTTTAACTTCTTTGGCTATCCAGGTACCGCCAGCTGCTGGTTCACGGCTGGAGCCGACAAAGACCGCAATATTCTGGCGCATAGCCGGTAATAAGGTGGCAGGGTGCAATACCTTAGCGCCAAAGGTGGCCATTTCTGCCGCCTCATCAAAGCTGATTTCACGGATGCAACGGGCATCGCTGGTTAAGCGCGGATCGGTGGTAAAAATACCGACCACATCAGTCCATATTTGTACGGTAGCGGCTTTTAACGCCTCAGCTAATAAAGCTGCGCTATAATCAGAACCACCACGGCCCAATGTTGTCGTTTGCTCACTGTCATCCGCGCCAATAAAACCTTGGGTAACAATACGATAATCTGCTAGCAACGGGGCTAAATGCACTTCGCTTAGCTCAGCAATGCTGCTAATTTGCGGCTCTGCCTTACCAAAACGGCCATCGGTACGCATAACACGGCGAATATCAAAACACAGGGCATTTGTGTCGCGCTCAGCTAAAACCTGTGCAAATAACACCGAGCTTAAGCGTTCGCCAAAAGACTGAATAAGATCTTTATGCGCACTGCTATACACCGCACCACCGTTTTCAATGAGTGCTTTTAACTCACCAAGCAATAATTCAATCGGTTCAGCAACAGCTTGCGGCTGCTGTAAGCGGTTAAGCACATTGAGGGTAATACGTTCTATACCAGCATAGGCGTCATAGCGCTCATGCACATCGGTAGTTTTGGTAATATCAACCAACAGGTTGGTTACGCCGGAACTGGCGCTTACCACCACTACCCGGATATTTTCATCAGCAAGTATAATATCAGCACAGCGTGACATGGCATCAAAATCAGCCACACTGGTGCCACCAAATTTGGCAATAATAAGTTTGGACACGGGGTCTCTCCTTAACAGATTAGATAAGCAGAGCATGGCATTTGCTAACACGCAAAACGAGAATGGAAACAGACCGTTGCTGTAAGTAACAAAGGCCAGAAGCTCTCCACCGGATTAAAGGTGACAGTCCTAAGGATTCAGCCTTAGCGACCGGGTGCACAACCACTATCTGTTGTTTACCCTCGGCGCTAAACCCCCTCTTCTATGCTACGAGTAATAGTGCTCTGACATAGAATACCTGGCTAGCGCGCCTCTTCTGGTCTATCGAATACGATTGACGGTGTGCACTTTATCGCGTTCTGCAGTAAATTGCAAATGGCCTTTTAGCCATCTAAACGTAAAGATGCACTTTTATTTTAAATTCGTCAAGCAATGTTTTTAACTATAACTTTTTTGAATGTATTTCAACCGTTCCAAAAAAGCGTCCATTTGTTTTTCGTCTTTAGCATCGGCATGCCATTTATTATGAAATCCCAGCGTTAGCTGTACTGTGCCATCAGAGAAATAGGCATCATAGCCGTCGAACCCCTGACTTACGGTAATGCCTTCCAGTTCAAAACCTGCTCCATCTGCCGTTGTCACTGGCTTACCATACTTTTCAACTTTGGTGTACAAACTCAATAAAAACTTGCCGTCGATTTCGTTTTGCATAACCACCTCGTCACCATCACATTTGAACCCACTACGCTTTACCGGTATAGTTTGGTTGGAACAATAGGAGAAAATAATGAAAAAAACCTTAATTGCTGCTGGTATTCTCAGCGTTTTTGCCGCTAACGCGCAAATTGTACAACCTGCCCCACTGGTCTCTATTCCTACCCATGATGCATTCTTTGACAAACTAAAAGCCTTATGTGGTAAAGCGTTTGCCGGTGAAATTGCCGTTGATAACCCGGCTGCCCCCGGTTTTGAGGGTGCACTGATTATGCATGTTCGTCGCTGTACTGACACTGAATTACAAATCCCTTTTCATGTTGGCGACAATCATTCCCGTACCTGGATCATCACGAAAACCGGTGCCGGTTTATCGTTAAAGCATGATCACCGTAATAAAGATGGCTCACATGATGAGCAAACCATGTACGGCGGTCATACCGTAGATGCCGGCTGGCCAAATTCACAGTCATTCCCGGCTGACCAATATTCTAAAGAACTGTTCGCCGCCCGCGGTATTCCGCAATCTAATGGCAACACCTGGCAAATGTATGTCTACCCAGAAAAATTCACTTATCGTTTGGTACGTGAAGGCCGTGAATTCAGAGTAGAATTTGATCTGACCAAGCCGGTAGCCCTACCACCAGTACCTTGGGGCTATGCCGACTAAAAACCCTGTTTTAGCGATGGCCGTGCTTGGCGGCGCGGCCATTCGCCCTTAAAATACATAAAACAAAAACACCAAGGAACCCAAGATGAAAAATACCCTAAAGCAACCGGCATTATGGCTAACCTTAGCCTCTGCGGTTGCCTTAACGGCCTGTGGCAAACCTGCCGAACCGCAGCAGCAACAAGCCACCACAGCGGCGGCAAGCCCCACTACTGAACTGGTTGATACCGAATTTAATCCAAAACTTGCCGAATATATCAAAACCTTGTCTGATGATAAATTTCAGGGCCGTGCTCCTGCCACCAAAGGCGAAGAACTGACAGTAGCCTATATTGAAGAAAATTTTCGGCGTATCGGACTAAAAGGCATTGACGGCGACAGCTATAAACAGCCGGTATCCTTGGTACAAATTGATCCCAAGCAAGTCACAGCCATGACCTTAACCGGCGGTAGCGAACAGTTGCCCACCTCACTGGCTTACCGGGACGATATGATTGCCTGGACCACGCAGGTGGTCGAAGCCGTAGAGGTTGTAGAGAGTGAAATGGTGTTTGTCGGTTATGGCATAGTGGCACCAGAATATAACTGGAATGACTATGCCGGACTGGACGTAAAAGGCAAAACCGTGGTGATGTTTGTTAACGATCCCGGCTATGCCACGCAAAACCCAGAACTGTTTAATGGCAATGCGATGACCTACTATGGCCGCTGGACCTATAAGTTTGAAGAAGCCGCCCGCCAAGGCGCAGCTATGGCGCTGATTATTCACGAAACGGCACCCGCCAGTTATGGTTGGGGTGTAGTAGCGCACGGCTCACCGATTAAATTTGATTTAATCAAAGAAAACAAAAATATGGACCGGGCTAAAGTAGAAGGTTGGGTTACCGCAGACACCGCCGCCAAGCTGTTTGCTAATATCGACACCGATATTGAAACCCTGCGAGCTCAAGCGCTGTCGGGCGATTTTAAGCCGGTGCCTTTAAATGTAAAAGCCTCAGTTAGCGTCAATAACAATCTGCGTGAACTTAACTCCAGCAACGTTGTAGGTTATATCGAAGGCAGCAAGTACCCAGATGAATATGTGCTTTATATGGCGCACTGGGATCACCTTGGTATGGACTTCTCAAACCCTACTAATAAAGTCTTTAACGGCGCACAAGACAATGCCAGCGGCACGGGTGCAGTGATTGCACTTGCCGAATACTTTGCCCAGCAACCGCAACCAGAGCGGTCAATTGCCTTTGTTTTGGTTACGGCAGAAGAACGTGGCCTGTTAGGCTCTGCCTGGTATGCTGAAAACCCAGTGTTTCCGCTGGAGAAAACCGTTGCCGCCATCAATATGGATGTGATGAACGTCTATGGCCCAATGAAAGATATGGTGGTGGTTGGCTTAGGAAATACCGACTTAGAAGAAATTCTGGTGAAGCATACCGAGCAGCAAGGTCGTTATGCGATGAAAGAGCCGAATCCAGAAGCCGGTATTGCCTATCGCTCAGACCACTTTAGCTTGTCGAAAAAAGGCGTGCCAATTCTCTATGCCAAAGGCGGTAACGATCATTACCAACACGGCGCGGAATGGGGCGCGGCCAAACGTGCTGAATACAACAGCTGCTGTTACCATAAAGTAGAAGATGAATGGGATGATAGCTGGGATCTACGTGGTGCCCAGCAAGATCTATTCTTATACTACCGGGTGGGTAGCGAGCTAGCGAATAGTCGCCAATGGCCAAACTGGTACCAAGGCAATGAATTCCGGGCTATTCGGGACGCCTCTGCTGCCGAGCGAAAATAAATAACGCCACTTAAGCGTTAAATTAGCAACTGATTAAAGCAGCTACGGCTGCTTTAATTTTTTACCTGCTATAAATTCAGAGTTAATTCAGCTAGTCTAAGCCAAACTTATGCTAAGGAGCCTTGAAAAGGAGCAGTGATGCGCCGGCTGTTTAAATCCATACTTATTTTACTGCTGGGCTTGCCGGTCATTGTCTTTATTGGCTGGATCTACCTGCAGTCGCAGCTTAAGCAGGCCGGTATCAGCCACTGGTCGTTACAACTAAGCCAACTGTCCTTACATCACGTAAAACTTGCTGAATTGCAGTTTACGTTAGAGCAACCTGACTATTTGCTGACGGCAACCTTAGAAGATCTACAACTTGATTGGTCCTGGCCAGCATTTTTCCGCATCAAACCACAAAACATGCTATTGCAATCAGCCAATCTTGACGTACAACACTTTCAACTTACACCAAGCAGCCAAGCTGACAGCCCAAGGGTCTTACCCGCCGACTGGCAAATACCAAGCTGGCTACCGCAATTAGTGCAGTTGGAACAGCTTACCCTAACCCTACCTTGCCCCACAGGTCGCTGCCAATTGCAAGCTTCTGGTCAACTCAGTGCCGATGATACCGAGCAATGGCAAGCCAAACTACAATTAGCTAGCCCAGCGCATCAGTTAACCCTGCATGCAGATTTCTACTATCAACATCACGCCACAGACAAGGCATTACAAGCCAGCATACAACTAGACCAGCAGTTGGCTCTTAGTCTAAAGCAACAACTCAATAGCGACCGGCAGGCGCGCACTGAACTGGCACTAAGCATTGCTCCACCATCAACAGCATTGCTGGCGATGTTGGCTGAATGGCAACTCAGTATTCCGCAAGAGTGGCTGACACAATTTAACCAACCGGTACAGCTATACGCCGCAGGTAACTGGCGCTTACCCACTACACTGGCAGCCAACACGGCACACGCCTTGCCGCTAGCCGATGCCGATTTTCGTTTAATTGCCAGAGCTCCGGATCCTTTTATTATTCCGGGTCTGGGGTGGCTAAAAGGGGAAATTAATACCGAACTAAAACTCAGTAATCATCAACTCGAACATTGGCAATTGGATGCTGAGCTAGAACTCAGCCGCTACGCTGAAGTTGCCTATTTTGGTGCTTCACTGGCCCCGCTGCAGATAACATTACATAGCGGTAGCCAGTTACAACAAACTGGCAGCACTACTACTGCTGAAGTCGATGTGGATAAGCCGGCGGATACCACTTTAGTTAATGCATTTTTAGCCGATAGCACACAGGGACTACCACTTACAGTTACGCTCAAGGCCGCAGCGCCCCTGCGCACCGAAATTCAGGCTGATCTTATGGTTAGTTTGCAACCGGCACTTAAGATAGCACTGCAGCAAGGTGTCATTAACCTTAACGCCAAAGTACTCAATGGCAAAGCCATCAGCGCCGCTGCAGAACCATTACAGGTTAGTGATTTAAGTATTCAAAGCACCCTAACAGGTTTTTGGCAAGCAGATGACTGGCAGTTTAATCTGGCTGACAACAGCCAAATAAGTGGCCGATTTACGCATCCTGCCGCGCAGGGACAGTTGTTAGTGCAACTGGCTAACACCGAGCTCAAACAGCATGCCACAGCACAGGTTGCCCTGCACAGCCAAGCGACTGTAACAGTGCAACAGCTAATACAATCCCAGCTTAAAACGCAAAACTGGCAGTGGCAGGCCGAGTTAACCGGCACCCTGCGGCAGTTGGCGTTAAATGGCAAACTTAGTAATGACAGTGGCTTATCAATACCACAGCAAGCACAGTGGCAAGCACCTAGCCAACTTCACCTTGATTGGCAAGTCGAAGATATTTATCTGCTGGCCGGTAACTCGCTAAAAAATACCTTTACTGACTGGCCAGAACTGCTAGATATCAACCGCGGTCGCTTAGCTGCTGTCGGACAAGTGCGCTATCAGGATGACGCATTAACAGCACAGGCTACACTAAATCTACGGGAGCTAAATGGTCTGTACGATCGTACCCTGTTTAATGGCCTAACTAGTCAACTGGCGCTAAATCTGGAAGGCGATAACTTCACCCTCAATATCCCCGCGTTACAGCTCTCTCAGTTAAACCATGGTATGCAAATGGGCCCGCTTAGTGTCAATGCCAATTACAGTGCGTCGCTCGCAGCACCGCTAACCGGTAAGTTGCAGCTTAATAACGTGACAATGAATTTTATGCAAGGCGAGCTGGCGGTTACTCCACAACTGCTGGATTTTACCGCTCCCGAGCAACAACTGGTGTTAACTATTCAGCAATTAGATCTGGCAGAGCTGCTACGCCAGCACCCGACCACCGACCTGAGCGCGAATGGTAAATTAAGTGGCCGTATCCCCGTTATTATTAAAGGTAACCAGTTTAGTGTACAGCAAGGTACTCTGGCGGCAGAACAACCCGGTGGTCGCTTACAGTATCGCACCGCGGCCAGTGCCGCGGGTAGCAGCAATACGGGTATGAAACTGGTGTTTGATGCACTGGAAGACTTTCATTTTACTGTACTCAATTCTGAACTCAGCTACAGCCATGAAGGCAAACTGCTGCTAGCGTTACAGCTAAACGGCTTTAACCCTGCCTTACAACAAGGACGGGCGATTAATTTAAATATTAATCTAGAGGAAGATTTACCCGCCATGATTACCAGTTTGCAACTAACCAATAAACTGAACGATACCCTGACCAAACGTGTCCAACAATATATCCAACGACAACAAGCAGCTAAACCGGCTGCAGGAGAAAACCCATGAAGCGAAATGCGCTGCTGGCGCTCAGTGTAGTATTTGCCATAACCGCCTGTACCCCCCGGGTAGAAGTTGCACTGGCAAATGAGCCCATTAATATCAACCTGAATGTAAAAATCCAACACGAAATTTATATCAGGGTTGATAAGCAATTAGACGAATTATTTAGTGATGCAAGCGGCCTATTCTAAGAACTTACACTAAGGACAATATGATGAGCTCAATCCGCAGTTTACCCCGCAGCAAAACGCTGAAAACATTGATGCTAAGTGTGCTGTTTGCCTTCAGTTTGCCGGTATTGGCAATGAACTTACAACAGGCCATGAGCGCCCTACCCAATGCCAAAACCCAAGGCATAGTGGGTGAACAACCCAACGGCTATTTAGGGGTTGTGCAAACCAGTACCGAGGCAGAAAGCATTGCCAAACTCATCAATGACGCCCGCCGCGCAGAATACGCCCGGCTGGCAAAAGAAAACAACATTGCCGTAGCCGACGTAGAAGCCATGGCCGGTCAAAAAGCCGTAGAGCGCACCCAACGTGGGCACTACATTTTAATTGACGGCAAATGGCTACAAAAACGCTGAAATTTTCAGCAATTACTTGTCAGTTAAAGAGCTATTAGACTTTAGTCGCATGTTTGACGTAAAGCCAATGCTGTACCATGCTGAGTTGGTTTCTAACACCCACTAAGAGGTAGTAGCATGAATGCTATTTTGCTGATGTTGATGGGCCTGGGCGCCATGGCGCTCGGGTACTTCGTGTACTCTAAGTTCATTTGTGAAAAAATCTTTAAAGTCGATCCTAACTTCCGCACCCCTGCCCATGAAATGCAGGATGGCGTTGACTATGTACCTACCAACAAATATATCTTATGGGGCCACCACTTTACCTCGGTAGCTGGCGCCGCACCCATTATCGGCCCTGCCATCGCTGTTATTTGGGGCTGGGTACCGGCTTTCTTATGGGTGGTATTTGGTACTATCTTTTTTGCCGGTGTACACGATGCGGGCGCAATCTGGGCCAGTAGCCGTAATAAAGCCAAGTCTATCGGCGCCTTAACCGGCGATATCGTGGGCAACCGCGCCCGCAGTATCTTTATGATTGTGATTTTCCTGGTGTTGCTAATGGTTAACGCGGTATTTGCCGTAGTTATCGCCAACCAACTAATTAGTTTCCCCAGCGCCACCGTGCCGGTATGGGGTGCCATTATTGTGGCCCTGATTATTGGTCAGCTGATTTACCGTAAGCTAATCGGCCTGTTAATGGTCACCATTATCGGTGTAGTCGCACTATACGCGATGATTTATGCCGGTCCAATGTTCCCACTGTCATTACCTGAAAGCGTCATGGGTTTATCTGATCGCCAAGGCTGGATCATTCTGCTATTTGTTTATGCCGCTATAGCCTCGTTGTTACCGGTATGGGCATTATTACAACCGCGTGACTATATCAACGGCATCCAGCTATTTATCGGCCTGGGTTTACTATACGCCGCGGTTATTTTTGCCAGTCCGGATATTGTGGCTCCAGCCTTTAATACCGATGTCCCTGAAGGCACACCATCATTGATCCCCCTGCTGTTCGTTACCATCGCCTGTGGGGCTATTTCCGGTTTCCACGGCCTGGTTGCCAGTGGCACAACGTCAAAACAACTCGACAAAGAACCTGATGTGCGGTTTGTCGGTTATTTCGGTGCCATCGGTGAAGGTTCTTTAGCGCTAGCTGCAATTATTGCCGCCACGGCGGGTTTTGCTACGCTAGCCGACTGGCAAGCGATTTATCATAGTTTTGGCCAAGGTGGTGTAAATGCCTTTATTCGCGGAGGCGCTAATATTTTACAAGATGGTATTGGCTTAGACGCCGTGTTATCACAAACCTTATTAACGGTCATGGTTGTGCTGTTTGCCGGTACCACTATGGACACCGGGTTACGGTTGCAGCGCTATATCTTCCAAGAGTGGGGTAATATTTATAATGTCGGTTGGATGCAAAAAGCGTTGCCTGCAACCTTGCTAGCGGTTGGCTCGTGTTTGTTATTAGCCTTCGGTGCGGGTGGTGATGGTTCCGGTGGCATGATGATTTGGCCATTATTCGGTACCACCAATCAGTTATTGGCCGGCCTTACCTTGCTGGTAATTACCGTGATGTTGGTTAAACTGGGGCGGCCCATGTGGTACACCCTGGCACCGTTAATTTTCTTATTAACGATGACCACGCTAGGCTTATTAATTCAGTTGAAGAGCTTCTATGACAAGGGTGACTGGTTCCTGTTTACTTTGGATATTATTATCCTAGTAGCCGCGATTCTAGTCATACTGGAGTCTGGCGCAACCTTAACCAAACAAATTAAAGCGAATAAAACTGCTAACAGTAAAGCATGAAACTTGATGCAATAAAGGCCTGGTTCCGCCAGGCCAATTTTTATGTCGAAGAGGTCTATAATGCCCCGTATCGTTCGGCGATTGCCAGAGCGCAGCGTGAGCAGGATGACCTCTTTATGCTATTAATCTTCTCAGAAATGATGGGGGTCCCTAACCCCGCAAGTTACTATACGCTAGAGCTGCAACCCTTACTGATGGAACGGTTTCACGACTGGCATACCCGCATGGGTATGGAACACTCGCCTTTGGATAATTTTAAATGCTGTTAACTGACAAACGTGTGCTACTGATTGGTGGTAAAGGTGGTGTAGGGAAAACTACGGTTTCTTCTGCATTGGCGGTATTAGCCACGCAGCGCAATAAAAAAGTGTTACTGGTGTCTACCGATCCGGCGCATAGTTTGGCTGATGCCTTTGGCCGCGAAAAAATTGGCGATAAGATAACACGATTAGCCGCCAATTTAGATGCACTGGAACTGGATCCGGATCGTGAAGTAGAACAGCATTTAGCTCGGGTAACCGCGCAGTTAAAGCGCTACACCCGGCCAGAAATGTTCGCCGAAATAGAACGGCAAATGCGTTTAACCCGGCAATCTCCTGGTGCGCAAGAAGCTGCTATGCTTGAACGTATTGCCAACACCATCGAGTTAGGGCTGGCAGAATATGACCTGGTAATTTTTGATACTGCCCCCACCGGTCATACGTTACGCTTACTTAGCTTACCTGAAGCCATGGCAGCATGGACCCAAGGCTTGCTTAATGCCAACAAACGCTCAGAAAAACTCGGCGAAGTGTTAGGGCATTTAACCCCCAAAGCCGGTCGGGATATCGATAATCCACTGATTGACCCGGCTGAGCACGCTACTTCGGGCATGGATGACCGTAATAAAGCTATCACTGAAACCTTGCTCGCTCGCCAACGCTTATTGCAACGTACCCGAGAACTACTGCTAGACAAAGCACGCACGGCCTTGTTGTTTGTGCTGACACCCGAAAAGTTGCCTATTTTAGAAACCGGCCGCGCAGTGCAAAGCTTACAGCAAGAAAAATTACCGTTAGCTGGCTTAGTGGTGAACCGTATTTTACCCGATGATGCTGATGGCGACTTTCTGGCAAAACGCCGCCTGCAAGAAAAACAACATTTACAACAAATCGAACAAGACTTTGCGGCACTACCCCGCTACAAGGTGCCATTACAAGCCACCGATATTCAAGGGATCGCAGCGTTAGAAATCATGGCTAGCTTACTTGCTGCCGCCGGTTTATAAGCAAAATATTAATTATTTTCAGCTGACCGAAAATAATTAATATTCATCGCTCATTATTTAACCAGTTGTTTTAAGGCATCTATTTTTATCACTTCGGGCTAACTAAAGTAATAACTTTGATTTTCATGCTATTTTAATTTATTTTTTGCTTGCATAGAATTTAATCATTCCTTAGAATGCGCATTATTGAAAGGCAAGTCATCCGAAAGGATGCACACGCAAAGCTACGGGTCTAAGGGTTTTTCCTACGATAGCCGGGCTACCAAGCTCAGACTTCCAGTCTGGGATGTCCTCTGGTGTTGCGCGTTACTTTCCTTTCTTAAACTAATTTCTAATACTGATCGTAACTGTGACAACCCGGAGCCTACAATGAAATTTAAATTAATGACCCTTGCAGCTGTTTTCGCCTCAACTGCTTTTATCAGCACTCCTGTTGCGGCAAACGATCAACTAGCACAATCTATCTGCTCTTATGTTGCTGCCGATAGCAGAAACAACCTGCGTAAAACACTGTCAGACAACCGCTTACGCTTAAGCAACGTCTATGGCAGTATCGTTTGTGATGGCTTACCTTTAGTACGTTATGCTATCAAAAGCGGTGCCAATGACACTGCAGACTTTATTATCAAACAGTTACCAGGTAGCCAAGTTGCATCCTCTGGTGATGTAGAATGGGCACAAAGCAATGGCTTTAGCAGTTCACCAGTAATCGAATCATTAATCGCCCGCGCAGGTGGTTAATTAATTAATTAATAGCATTCAGAGTTATTAATTCATCTCATTTTTAAAATAGCACCTACGGGTGCTATTTTTTTATCTGCTATTTTATCGTCTGCAAACTGTGTTTTAACGCATCATGCCGATCGTTTGCTTAACTTCCGCTGAACTTTATGCCAGTCTGTGCCTATAACTATCATAATAGGGACTCGTATGCATTTTTTTAAACCCGGTCTGCTAGCGTTAGCTATTAGCAGCTTTTTTTTACATGCCAATGAAGACGCAAGCAGTTGGCAAGTTAATGCACCACAAGGTCAGTTCCAGACTGTGGATATTCAAGTGCAGCAAGGTAGCTGGATGAATGTTAACGTTAGCCCAGATGGTAAAACTATCGTCTTCGATTTACTGGGCGACATCTACACCATGCCTATTACAGGCGGCACAGCCACAGCCCTTACCAGTGATATCGCCTGGAATATGCAACCGGTCTTTAGTCCTGATGGCAAACATATCGCCTTTACATCAGACCGGGATGGCGGTGACAACATTTGGATCATGGATGCTGATGGCCAGAATGCCCGTGCCGTAACCAAAGAAACCTTTCGGTTACTCAATAGCCCAGCCTGGAGCCCAGATGGCCAGTTTCTGGTAGCCCGTAAACATTTTACCGCCAGCCGCTCTTTAGGCGCGGGAGAAGTATGGCAATACCATATAACTGGTGGTAGCGGCGTAATGTTAACCGAGCGGCCAAATGATCAAAAAGATTTAGGCGAGCCCGCCTTCTCACCAGACGGCAAGTTTATTTATTTTTCGCAAGATGACACCCCAGGTAAAACCTTTCACTACAGTAAAGATTCTGAAGCCGGTATTTACACCATTAAACGCTTTGAGCGCGAAACCGGTGATATCAATGTGATCCTAGACGGTGCCGGTGGTGCTATTCGTCCTACACCGTCGCCCGATGGTAAATACCTGGCCTATATTCGCCGGGTAGATTTTCAAAGCACCTTGTTCTTATACGATCTTACCAGCGGTGAACACATTAAACTGTACGACGGCTTAGATCGTGATATGCAAGAAACCTGGGCCATTCACGGTGTATACCCTACCCTTAGCTGGACGCCAGACAATAACAGCCTGATATTTTGGGCTGGCGGCGAGATCAAACGCCTGAACATCGCCAATAAGCAAGTTAACACTATTCCGTTTAGCGTTACTGCCAGCAAACAAGTCCAAACGGCACTAAGGGTACAACAAGATTTAGACCAGACGCAATTTGACACAAAAATGCTGCGCTTTGTGCAAGTCTCTCCCGATGGTAAGCAAGCAGTTTTTACTGCGCTAGGTCATTTGTATATCACTGAGCTTAAAGATCCCAAGCCGCGGCGTTTAACTCGGCAAAACACCGATTTTGAATTTTACCCGCAATTCTCCCGCGACGGGCGAGAGCTGCTTTATGTTAGCTGGAATGATCAAACGCAGGGCGCGGTTAATATCTTAAATCTGCGCAATAATCGCGTAACCAAACTTACCAATGAGCCAGGCAAGTATATTGAACCCACCTTTAGCCCAGACGGCAAAACCGTGGTGTATCGTAAAATTGGTGCCGGCAGCTTATTACCTAAACAGTGGTCCTTGCATACCGGACTTTATAAAGTCAGCAGTCGCGGCGGTGAGACAGAGCTGATCGCACGCAATGGCCGCGCGCCTATGTTTGGCGCGGCCAATGACAAAGTCTATGCTATGGACTTTGGTGCCACACCGCGCCTTATTAGTATTGATTTACTCAAACACACTCAGCAAACCTTGTATACCGCAAAGTTTGGTACAGAGTTTAAGCTATCACCCGATGGCAAATACCTGGCGTTTGCCGATCGCTTTAAAGTGTTTGTTACGCCCTTTATTGAACGTGGCCGACCAATAGATATTGGCGCCAACGACAAACAACTGCCGGTAAAACAATTGTCGGTGCGGGCCGGAGAATATATTAGCTGGAATGCCAACAGCAACAAACTATACTGGAGCCTGGGACCAGAACTTTATCAGGCCAGCACTGCCGGGCTGTTTTTACCTGAAGCCACTACCAGTCAGGCAAACGAGAACACCGCAACTGCAGAGAGTATTAATCTGAGCTTTAAAGCTCCGGTTGATTTCCCGCGCGGTGTGGTGGCCTTTGTCGGCGGTCAGGTAATTACCATGAACGGTGATAACGTATTACAAGATGCCGTAGTTCTGGTAGAAAACAATAAAATTAAAGCCGTCGGTAGCAGAGCCGAAGTAGCAATCCCCAGCAATGCCAAGGTGTTTGATATCACCGGCAAAACCTTAATGCCCGGCCTGTTTGATGCCCATGCCCATGGCAGCCAAGGCGTACAACAAATCACGCCACAGCAAAACTGGCAAAACTATGCGGGTTTAACCTTTGGTGTTACCAGTATCCACGATCCTTCTAATGATACCCGGGAAATCTTTAGCGCCAGCGAGCTCCAACGCAGCGGGCAAATAGTTGGGCCGCGTATTTTCTCTACCGGCACTATTTTATATGGTGCTGAAGGTGCCGGTTACACCTCACATATTGATAGCCTGGAAGATGCCAAGTTCCACCTTACCCGCCTGCAAAAAGCTGGAGCCTTTAGCGTAAAAAGCTATAACCAGCCACGCCGTAATCAGCGCCAGCAAGTGATCCAAGCAGCTCGCGAGCTGGATATGATGGTCGTGCCAGAAGGTGGCTCTTTAATGCAGCATAACCTAACGATGATTGTCGATGGTCACACCACCATCGAGCACGCACTGCCTGCGGCTAAAGTGTATGACGATATTAAGCAGCTGTGGCAAGCCAGTGGTACCGCTTATACCCCAACCTTAAATGTGGCTTATGGCGGTATCTGGGGCGAAAACTACTGGTATGACAAAACCGAAGTATGGAAGCACCCACGTTTAAGCCAATATGTGCCGATGGATGAGTTAGCACCACGCAGTATGCGTCGCCCTACCGCACCTGAGCATCACTACAATCATTTTAATGTGGTAAAAACCGCTAATGAGTTAAAAGAGTTGGGCATTGTCGCCAATATCGGCGCCCATGGTCAGCGCGAAGGTTTGGGTGCCCATTGGGAGATCTGGATGTTTGCCCAGGGTGGCATGAGCCCTCTGGAAGCGTTACGCACCGCTACTCTCAACCCAGCCAAAACCTTTGGTATGGACCACCAGTTGGGCAGTATCGAGCCGGGCAAATTAGCCGATCTGATTGTAATTGACGGCAATCCGCTAGAAAACATCCGGGTGACTGATCAGGTTATCTACACCATGGTGAATGGCCGGTTATTTGATGCAGAGTCTATGAATGAAATTGGCTTACGTGAGCGCAAACGCCAGTCTTTTTACTTCCAGCAAGGTAACTAAAGGTAATAACAACAGCCAGACAGTGGATAAACTCTACTGTCTGGCTTAATAAATCTTTAAGACGAACGTTTAAAGCAATGTTTAACCATCAGCAACACAAACTGTGTATTATTCTTTAAATAACGCCAAAATAACCGAGAAGGCTCCTGGCTTAAGCGAAAAAGCCATTCAAACCCCATCCGCTGTACCAACAATGGAGCCTCACGTCGTCTTAGTGCTAAAAAATCAAAAGCAGCGCCTACCCCAAGCATTTGTAACGGCAACTCAGCAAATTGAGCCATCCAACGTTCTTGTTTAGGGCAACCTAAGCCAACAAATAACAACTTAGCACCAGAACGACGTATAACAACAGCAACCTGCGCACAGCTTAACCAAAAGGTAAGAGGCTTTGCAACAACCACACTGGCTAGCGCTATCCATTATAAAACTTAGTCATAACTAATACTCTCAATTACCAGCTTGATGAGCTAACAACTCTTGGCATGAAACATGCTATAAACTTAATTGCATACATATGCAACTATAATAAAAACTTTTTATAAACCCAGGAGTAACAACATGAAAAAACTTTTTAGTGCTGTATTGTTTTTTTGCTTTACCACGTTTTTTGTACAACCCTCCGCCCACGCCGCCTTAATCCTGTCGCAAGATTACTATGCTTACAACAACAGCAGCAGCCTAATGGAGCTAATTGGTACCGTAAGTGTCAATGTTGATGAAAGTGAAGAATTAGCAGCTCCAGATTACTTTAGCTTAAACTGGTTTAAGCTGGAGTTTTTTGGTATCTCCTTTACACAGGTACAAGACGATAGTTTCTATGCATTATTTGCATTAGACAATCTGGCAGCTGGTTTTAGTTTCTTACAATTTGAGATTTTAGATGTAGCCTCAAATACTAACTTCCAGTTTTTCTATGATGGTATTTTGGCAGTCGGCATATTTGACATCTTTCAAAACGGTGATGGTTTCGCATTTGAGGCAACCGCTGGTGATGCGCGTCTAACCGTGCCTGCCCCTGCCACCATATTTTTAATGTTAAGTTGCTTAGTTGGTTTGGGTTTAACTCGCCGACGTAAGCTTTAATCAACCACTTAGTTGTCAGTTTTTTTTACATTTTTTTCAAGGAAAACGTAAAAATTAAAAACATGATGAGTTTGACGGCTATTTTTCAATTACAGTTGTTTAAAAAAGCACCAAAACCACTTTTTTTGAAAAAAAACTTTACACATCGCATAGCTCACGAATAAGTGCATAACTATGCGCACTTGGTAAAGGTAGTAGAAGCCTGAAACGCATCCTTAATTAAAATTTATTGAGAAAGACTATAATGAAAAATACTCAATTCTTTATTAACAAAACGCTAATAACTGCGGCTGTAACCGCCGCGTTAGCGGTAAGCGCAGTTAATGCAAACCCACTTGAGCTTAAAGCGAATCCGTTTGAAATCAACGCTGACCTTTCGGCGTTACAGCTAAGTAGCACCTCTAGTGAAAAAGCGCCCTATATCATTCAGGTAAAAGGGGAGACGGGTATAGAGAAAGCAAGCAGCTTAGGTGAATTACGACCAAATCCCCAGCTTACTGCTGGCCAGAATCGTTACAATTCCCAATCTCCTGCGTTGCAGTCTTACCTTACCAAGGTAACCAACTTCCATCAGCAGTTAGCAGCGCAAACTGGCGTCAGCAATATTCTGCACTCTTACACGCACACTTTTAATGGCTTCTCCGCTATTTTAACCGCAGACGAAGTACAACGCTTGCGCCAACATCCAGACATTATTGGTGTTTGGTTAGACGAACCGATGCAACTCGATACCGCTAACACACCAACATTTTTAGGGCTAAATGGTGCAAATGGCCAACACACCTTAGGCGTAAAAGGTGAAAATGTCGTTATCGGTATTGTTGACAGTGGTATTTGGCCAGAAAGCCCCAGTTTTGCTGACGATGGCAGCTATCAACCCTTAGAAACATGGAACGGTACTTGTGACACGGGGTTAGACGAAGCTTTCTCATGTAATAACAAACTGATAGGCGCGCGCTATTTTAATAGCACCTTTACCTCTGTGTACAATTTGCAACCTGGAGAATTTGTCTCTCCACGTGACGCCGATAACCATGGCACGCACGTAGCGTCTACTGCAGCGGGTAACGAAAATGTACAAGCCACCATAGGCGGTCAACCAGCAACCTTTGTAACAGGTATTGCGCCACGTGCTCGTATCGCAGCCTATAAAGCCTGCTGGAACAGTAGCTATGTTAGCCCCACTGGTGTAGCTGAGCGCGGTTGTTTCTATGGCGACACCATGGCGGCAATTGATGCAGCCGTGGCCGACGGCGTAGACGTTATTAACTACTCTATTGGTGGTAGCCTTACAGACCTAACCACAGTGGCAGCTGCTGCAAAATTACGCGCAACCCAAGCCGGTGTGTTTATGTCAGTATCAGCCGGTAACAGTGGCCCTACGGCAAGTACTGTTGGCACCCCTGCCCCTTGGGTCATGAGTGTTGCCGCATCAACCTATGATGGTACATCATTTGTTGCGGGTTCAATTCGCTTCAGTGTATTAACCGGCTCGTTAAGCGGTAACTATCAAGCCGTTGAAGCAGGAACAACAGCACCTATAGCGGCCTTGGGTTCAGTGCAAGGTGACCTTGCCATAGCGAATCCTATTTTGGCATGTACTGCACTTCAGAACACTGCGCAATTAGCAGGAAAACTGGTTGTTATGCAGCGCGGTACCTGTGGCTTCGACGTTAAAATTGCCGCCGCCCAAGCAGCTGGTGCTATTGGCGCTGTGGTGATTAACAGTGATGGCTCAGCACCGATCGTAATGGGTGGCTCGGGCAGTTTCAACATTCCTGGCGTAATGATCTCTTTAGCTAATGGTCAAAGCCTGGTAAATGCGATTAACTCTGGCGAGACAATCAATGTCAGGTTATCTCCGGGTGATCTGGTACAGCGTACTGAAGTCGGTAATGTTATGGCAGGTTTTTCATCACGTGGCCCTAACTTAGCCTCCTTCGATATCATTAAACCCGATATTACCGCACCAGGCGTAGCAATTTTAGCGGCAGCGTCTGAACAACCTATGTTATCAGCGGCAGGTGTTCCATTTGTGTATTTGCAAGGCACATCTATGTCTAGCCCACACATTGCAGGTATGGCAGCGTTATTGCGTGAAGCTCACCCTACCTGGTCACCAGCAATGATTAAATCGGCATTAATGACCACTGCTCGTCAAGACGTAGTGAAAGAAAATGGCGTTACCCCAGCCGATCCATTTGATTTTGGTGCTGGCCATGCGGTTCCGGTTAGCGCTGCAGATCCTGGCTTGGTTTATGACATTGAAGCCCCGCATTACTACGCCTTTTTATGTGGTATAAATGCCAAAGCTTTCGTGTTAGGTGCTACAGGTATTAATTGCGACGCCTTTGCTAACGCAGGCTACAGCTTAGATGCTAGCCAGCTTAACTTACCGTCTATCGGCATCGCTGTTTTAGAACGCAGTCGTGTGGTGTATCGTGAAGTTAAAGACGTAACGGGTGTAGCCTCTTCTTACCAAATTGCTATCGACGCTCCAGCTGGAATTACAGCCACCGCTTTAGTGTTAAACGCTGCCGGCGAATGGGTTCCAGGCAATACCTTAAATGTTGCAGCCAATGGCCGCGCCGCATATGGTATTGAGTTCACTACAAACACAATGACTACTTATGATACATGGTCATATGGTTCAGTTACGCTTAGCAATGGCATCCATAACGTACGCAGCCCAATTGCCATTAAAGCTAAAAAACCAGCAAAAGTAGAAGCACCTGAGGTTATTTCAAGCCAGGTAGCCGCACGCTCTGGCCGGGTAAGCTTCCCGGTGTTAATGAACTACACAGGTTCTACATCAACCAAAATGGTTGGCTTAGCTGCACCGTTTGGCGCTACACGCACCATCCCACAAGATCCGGACCGTACTTTCCAATTTAACGAACCGAGCCTGGGTACACATATCATTCTGATCCCAGAAGGTACACGCGTAGCACGCTTTATGTTAAACGAAGGTTTGGCCAGTGTCCCAGGTGCAATCTTAGACCTATACGTCTACCGTTGTATAAACAACAGCTGCTCCTTTGTAACCTCATCTGTCAACAACTCGGGCTTTGAAGATATTGTACTTCGCGACCCGCTGCCTGCAGCAGATAGCGCTGCAAATAACTTTTATGTTGTTTGGGTTCACCCACGCGACTTAAAAGGTGCAGCACAAGTCACTTATACTATACCTATGTGGATTGTAGACGAGCACAATACAACTACATCGCAAATCATTGCGCCTAATAGAGCGGTTCAAGGTCGCTACAACAATGTTACTTTAATGACCCGTAACCTTGTGCCATCTTTCTTCCCATATATGGCTGTAATGTCGTTTATCGATAATGAGGGTGAAGAGCAAAGCAATACTCTTATTGAGATTCGAGCTAACTAAGCACTTATAAAAAACACTAATAAAAAGGCCTTGCGAATAATTCAAGGCCTTTTTTTTAAAACTTGCATTTCATATACCCCACTTAAAGCAACAACCATCTATTTAAAAAACATTCAATTTAAAATTCCTACTTAGAAATTTGGTAGCGTGGCATTTTCAACAATAATTAAATGCCATTTAGTTTTTTAACTGTGTAAAAACTCGAAACAATACGACCTAGAATAGCACTTTTTATATTACAATTTATAGCAAGACATAAAGATAAACACCCCATACCTTTCTCGTTATCTTTCTAACTTAATTTGTTTCCACATGTGAAATGGCGATTGTGTCACTTCTAATCTAAATTCAATTCGGCACTTTCGTGCCATAACAATTTGGAGTAAAAATAATGGTTCGGAATAAACTTTTAAAGCTTATTGGTATTACAAGTGCGGCTTTTATGTTGTTAGCAACTGCCTCGGCATCCGCAGCAATAGTAGAGTTAGACTTTGAGGGCGCTGGCGATTTCTCCAGCTTATTAAATTTTTATAATCAAGGTTTTGATAGCGCAGGCAATCAAGGTGTTGATTACGGTATTGCCTTTGGTAATGGCGCTCTTACTGCCGTAGCCGCCGCAGATGGAAGCAGTGGTTTCGCCAACTTACCCTCTGGCAGTACCCTATTATTCTTCGAAGGTTCGGCCAGTTGGCTTAACGTTGCCATGGGCTTTAGCCAGGCTTTTTCGTTTATGTATAGCTCGGCACAAGCTGCTGAAATAGTAATTTATGACGGTTTGGCAGGCACAGGCAATATTCTGGCAAGTTTAAGCATCAAATCGCAGTTTGATCGCAATTGTGCGGGTGACTCTTACTTCTGTACCTGGGACCTTGCCGCAGTGTCATTTGACGGACTAGCCCGCTCAGTTAGTTTTGCGCAAGCAACCGACTGGTCAGCATTTGACAACTTACGCTTTGGTGCCTCAGCAAACGTACCTACACAGCCCATACCTGCCCCAGCTTCCTTAATACTATTGGCGTCAGGTTTATTATTAACCCGCTATGCAAAGAAAAAATAATATGCACTCAAACCAATCCCAATAGCAGTGAAGCCGGTTTAAAGTGCAATTTTTAAGGACAAAGTAGATGAAAACATTAATAACTTTAGCGTTGTTTTGTTGCGCCCTCCCCGTAGCGGCGACAACAAACCTAGCGATCAGCGGGCCAGGAGCCGGTGCTGATGGCAGCAGTAAATTTGGTTCTACCAGCTACGGATTTGTTAAGGATGGAAATTTAAGCTCATTTTGGCAACCCAATAGCACCAGTAATGAAAGAGTTTCAGTTAAATGGAGCACGGCTATCACCTTTAACAAGGTAATATTGCGCGAGTTAGGCGATCAAGTTACCAGCTGGCGCTTAGTAAACCACGACAATGGCACTGTATTAGCAAGTGGCAGCAATATAGGGTCAGAACTAATCGTTAATGTTGGCAACGTGAGTATGAAAAAAATAAACTTACTCATTGTTAGTGCCACAGGCGCACCGCAAATTGCAGAGTTTGAAATATTTCTTGATGACGAAGCCGGCGAGCCAGACCCGGTAATACCCGATCCCGATCCAACGCCGGAGCCCGAACCAGAACCCGGTGATCCAATTATTGTCAACCCCGGTTCCGGTGGCCAAGCCATATTTGGCACTTTTAATGCCTGCGCCAATACACCGCAAGGCTTTGCCGCCCTGGATGGTGGCACCACTGGCGGCTTAGGTATTCGCTCAACACGAGTCACCGTAACCACAGGCACTGAATTAGTCGCCGCCCTCGCTAATAAAGACCCTAACCGACCATTGACCATTCGAGTAAATGGCACCATAACCCCTGCCAACTCGGCTGGCGTTTCAAAATTTGATATAAAAGACCTGCGCGATGTCAGCATTATTGGTGTAGGCCAAAACGGTGTTTTTGACGGTATAGGCCTCAAAATATTTCGGGCTGACAACGTTATTATACGTAACCTGCGCATTAGAAACGTAGATATCGGCGATAAAGACGCAATTACTATTGAAGGGCCAGCACGAAATATCTGGATTGACCATAATGAAGTATCAAACAGCCTTGATGTGCATAAAGACTTCTATGATGAGTTAATTAGTGGCAAGCGTGATATCGATAATGTCACTATTTCCTTTAATTACCTGCACAGTAGCTGGAAAACCTCTTTATGGGGATCAAGTGACAGCGACAACTACAACCGCCGAATCACCTTCCACCATAACCGGTTTGAAAACGTCAACTCACGCTTGCCATTGTTCCGCTTTGGTCAAGGGCACTTGTTCAACAATTATTACAAAAACATCTTGGAAACCGGTATGAACTCCAGAATGGGTGCGGTGTTAAAGGTAGAAAGCAATGTACAACATTTTTGCGAACAGGATTAGGAGCGGGTAATGTCATTGAAATTGGTAAAAGACCTTATGGTGAAGGATGTCGTGACTATTTCACCTTTTAGCAGCTTGCGCGAAGCACTAAAACTGATGAAAAAGCACAAGATTAAGTCGCTGGTAGTAGATAGGCAAAATCCACATGATGCGTATGGCTTAATTACTTACACCAATATCCTAAAAACTATTATTGCCGAAGAAGGCGATATTGATTTAATTAATGTGTACGATGTGTCTATTAAACCGGCCATAGCGATTAGCCAGGAAATGGCGGTTAAACATGCCGCGTCATTAATGAGCCAGCATAAACTGAAGCGCTTGCTGGTCACCAGCGACAATAAGCTGGTGGGTTTGCTGACAATGGATGATATGGTAACTGATATCCTTAGTCTGATTGAATAATGCTAAGTACGGGGTGACGAAACCATCACCCCCAAGCGCTTTCTTAAAAACCGGTAAATACCTTTTATTATTGACGTAGCCAATTGGCTAAAAAATTAAATATTTAAGCTATATTAACGATTTAACAATATTTGCAGTTGATTACGCTGCCCCTCGGCATCCAAACTATCAAACGGCAAAATTAAATCTTCTTTACCGTCACCGTTGAGATCCATAACTTTCACTCTGCTGGCATCGCGTGGTAAAGGCAGCGCAACCTTGTCACTGTTGCGGCTAAATAAACGGGCGTTATCTGGCGCAAAGAAACGCAGTTCATTGCGCCCCTCGCCTAACACCAGCGATTTACGACCATCCCCTGCTAAATCAATTAACTGAAAGAGTGGCATATCAAAACGCAAGTTGCTGATGCTGACATCGATTTTGGCTTGCTGCCGAAAATCCGCTTTCGCCGGGTATGTGCGGTCTGCCGAGAGTAAATAGAAATCGACATCCAGGTTGGCACTGCCACGCAAGAGTACCCGCACAATAGTGCCGACCCCGATCTTGGTGGTGGGAATATAAAAGTCCTTGCGACCATCGCCATTAAAGTCGGCAATCACCACATCGGTTGGTACCGAATCAATACTGATTTCGGTATCCGGCTGTGCTGGATAGGTGATGCCCGACTCGCCTTTACGGCCGAAAAATACCTGAAAGCGACTACTACGTTCCAGTGCGTCGGCAATATGTTCAATATTAACGACAATATCGGGCAAGCCATCACCGTCTAGATCGGTAAGTTCCTCTAAGGTAACAATATTCTGGCCACTGTAACTGCGCCCCGCATCTGAGCGCTGGTCGGCTTGTTGTTCTGTCGACAACATTACCGGCCAATCTGGAATAAAGGGTTCTAGGCTAAAACTGCCATCGGCTTGCTGAAGAAAAGCTTCAAAACGCCCTTGCTGTACAAAGAGTAAATCGGCTAAACCGTCTTGATTAACATCCAACACATAGTGCCTTCTGCCGGTGTAATCTGCGCGGTTGTTATTCCAGGTTTGTACTCTGGCTTGCACTGGTAAAGCATAGTGCATAAAACCGCCATCGGCTTGTTGCCGGTATAGGTGGGTATGCTGGAAGTCTGGAATAATAAAGTCGCTTAAATCCGAGCCTAAATCCAGCGAAAAAGCACGCTCTCGTATGCGCACGGCATCGGCCACCCGGAAGATTGAGGAGCTATTTACTAGTGGCCTTATTACCCCTGAGCGGGTAGCGTCGGCACTAACAGGGTTTTGCTGATAATGGTAGATGCCGTCAGTGGCTAAAAAGACTAACTGTTCGGCGTCATGCCCGGCTAACTTGGCCTTGCTAAAAAACTGTGCTTCAGCCGGGATCGGCAGCGAGTAAGTTTGGTAGCCTTCTAGCTCTACTACGGTTAACCAACGCTCAAACTGACTAAAACCGGATACCAGCAATTGGTTTTGTGCTGGCAAATGCATAATACTGCCATTTGCTGGATGCCCGAGTGGCACGGTGACACGGTCCATTGGAAAAGCATAGCTGGTGGCAGAAAAGGTGCTGGCCGCAGCGAATAAAGCAACAGAAACTATCTTTAAAGCTATGCGCATTAGTATGATCCCTGATTAATTATCTTATTTGTTATACGTCTCTTTACTATAAGTGGTTGAAAAATTTAGTTGAATAACTTAGTAGAAGAGTTTAGTTGAAAATTTTAATTAAAAAAGCACGGTCAATTATTCAGTGTTAGCTGCAGTAGTGGTGTCATTCAAACTACGGAGTATGCGACAAGGGTTACCTGCCGCCAACACATCCGCCGGGATATCTTTGGTGACCACACTGCCCGCTGCGATAACGGCACGCTCGCCAATCGTCACACCGGGGCAAACAATAACGCCGCCACCCAGCCAAACGTCATCACCAATCGAAATAGCGGCGGCTTGTTCCACCCCTGTTCGCCGCTCAGCCGCCGCTAACGGATGGTTAACCGTATAAAGTTGTACTGAGGGCCCAAAGAGTACGTTATTGCCAATAGTCACTGGCGCAACGTCTAACACGACACAGTTAAAATTAAAGAATACGCCGTCACCCAGCGTAATATGCTTACCGTAATCACAGTTAAACGGTGGTTCGATAAACACGTTAGTTCCAACGGCGGCAAAGATATCGGCTAGCAGGATCCGGCGTTGTTTATGATGTTCAGGGGCACTGTTGTTGTATTTCGCAAGCCGTTGCCGCACTTGTAAGCGTAATTGGCGTAGTTCTTTGTCTAGCGGGTTATACCAGTCACCCGCCAGCATTTTTTCGTATTCGGTCATAGTAATCTGCGATCGCTGAAATAATGATAAGCAGCTTAACACAGAGTTAGAGGGTAAAAAAAAGCCCTGTTGCGATGCAGCAGGGCTTTATTGAATGTGGCTATTAGCGTTAAACGCTTAACGCACGTTGGTACTTTCGAAGATTTTATCAGCAGAGGCAGCAACAAAACCGGTATAAAGCTCACCATTGGGTAACGCATAACGGCGGGCAAATTCATAGAAGCAGCTGGGGATCGTTGCTTCGCCATCACTAAATGCCACTGGCACGATATCTGCCAGTGTTGAAGATTGCTCTAAATAGACGTCTGGTGTGCCTTTAATTTCGCCGCCGGAAGTGTTTAGTAAAAAGCCGGCGTCTTTTAAGACGTTATTCACTTGTTCAAGCGTGCTGAAGTTTTGTAGATAGTTTACGCTAACCGTAAAGTGGTTGGCGCGGTATCCCCAAGCTGCTACCCAGGCGGCATATTCGCTTTCTGCCAGTAGTTTTTCGTAGGTAGCGTGGTCAACCTGCCAATGGGTGCCTGAGTACAGGAAGTTATCGGCCGTTACCGCCTCTGCCGGGATCTTAGCAACTAAGGCTTCTATAGTGGCTTTTAATTCTGCTGAGCATTGCTCTAGCAGTAGTTCAGAAATAAAGACTTTAGGCAAAGTACTGTCTGGGTGTTCGAAGTGTTTGGCGTAGAGCTTTTTCGCTTCGAAACGGTATTCGCCACATTCTTTATAGCCAAGGGCTAAAAAGTGTGCGGCCAGTTTGTCTAAGGACACCTTTGGTAAATTAAAGGTACGCAAGGCGATATGATCGTTAATCACATCATCTTGCTGCGAGGAGCCTAATAGCTGGTGGACTTTTTTCGCTGAAGGCGTAACCGCCAAATAGTTTTGCCATAAATTCTGAAACAACGCTTTTACATCGGTATGCATATCTAATCCCCTGTGGAATAACGTAGTTATTTTATAAAATTATGCGAGATTAACTCTGATCCAGATTAATAAACCGGGCTAAATCACCGTCTTTTAAGTGCAAGGCCGCTGCAAATTCTGGGCTTAATAATAAGTTACCCGAGTCTTCATCAAACCGCGCCTGTTTACCAAAACTTGCTCTGAATTCTTTTAAGGCCGTGTTAGCAACCGCCAAGGTGCGCTCACCTTGCACCTCAACAATTTTTACCGGCACCTTGCGGCTAGAGGCAACTGAACGAATATCGGTTAAGTTGGCTTCAACTGTCGGGCCAGCGTCAAATAAATCGATATAACCGCGATGCCTAAAGCCTTCTCTTTCCAACATCTTTAAGGCCGGTTTAGTATTTTCATGCACCTGCCCTATCACTTGCTGGGCCTCGGTGGGTAATAAGCCAACGTAGATAGGATGGCGCGGCATTAATTCGGCAATAAAGGATTTTTTGCCCACGCCAATCAGTTTATCCGCTTTCGGAAACTCAATGGTTAAGAACAATCGCTGTAACCAGCCCCAGAATGGCGGTTCGCCGCGCTCGTCGGTGGCGCCGCGCATCTCGGCGATGACCTTATCGGCAAAACGCTTGGGGTGCTCGGCCATAAACAAAAAGCGAACTTTGGATAAAAAGCGGCCAGCATGGTTTCTGCGGTAGCTTTCGCGTAAAAACAGTGTGCAAATTTCGGAAGCACCGGTGTAATCATTACACAGCGTTAGTGTTTTTAACTGATTCAGCACATTAAGCTCTGCACTGTGATGAATAACGGTATTTTGTTGAAAATGATATAACGGTGTGTGTAACCCTACCGCCGCTTCGATACCGGTGGTGCCGACAATTTCGCCGCTGCTGGTATCTTCCAGTACAAATAAATAGCCTTGATCGCCTGGCGCCGTGACATCCGCCGCAAAGCTATGCTCAGCGTGATGAATTTTTTGCCATAAGCGCTCGTCGTGCACCGGCAGCGAGGTAAAGCCATGGCCAGACTCTATAGCGATTTGCTTTAACGCAGCAAAATCTGCAGCGGTTATCGGCCGGATGATTAACATAAGACAAGGCCTCGTAAAAAGTGGATGAGTGAACGCCATCAGAATGCTTTACATTATATTGGCCAACCTAGTCAGTTTGCAGTATCATTTTGAGCAATTTACAATTCAAAAATTGCAATTTGATAAGGGCGCTAAGCAAAATGCTAAGTAAAGAAGATGAAAAACTGCTGGCGTTATTACAACGCGATGCCCGGGCCAGTATTTCAGACTTGGCCCGGGCGTTATCGTTATCCAGAGCGACAGTACAAAACCGCCTGCAAAAGTTACAAGACAGTGGCGTGATAAAAAGCTATACGGTGGAATTAAGCGATGCGTACTTGGCTAATCTGGTATCGGCGCATGTCAGCATTAAAGTAAAACAAAAGCTAACCGCCCGCACCAATACTGAACTTAGGCAGATGCCGCAAATCTCAGCCTTATATGCCATTAGCGGCGAATACGATTTAATTGCTATAGTGCAGGCACAAAGTACCGAGCAACTAAGCCATTTACTAGACGACATTGGCAATCTGGAAGGCGTAGAACGCACCACCTCCTCGGTGATCCTGGAAACCAAATTTAAGCGCCACAGCTACTAACCCTCTTTCGCACGGTGTCAGACACCGTCTGAATTTCAGGTACGGTGTCTGACACCGCAGTGCATGTGCTTATAGCATCTGTCTATGCTATATAACTAAATAGCCTTATAGAAGCACTTGTAGTAACCATTGCGCATATTAAACTGGTGACATTGAAAAGTCCTGGAGTTACCTATTATGCGTAAACTGTTATTAGCCACGGTTATACTGACCAGCAGCCTTGTTAGTGCCCCGTTTATTGCCGAAGCACAGTCTGCCAAAACACCTCCTGCAAAAGAGCTGCTAAATAGCAGTTACGATATTTCCCGCGAGCTCTTTGCGGAAATAAACCCGCTGTTTGTCGCCCATTGGCAAGCACAAAGCGGTGAAACGCTGACCATAAACCAATCGCATGGCGGCTCATCACGTCAGGCACAGGCTATTATTCAGGGCTTACGTGCCGATGTGGTGACCTTTAACCAGAGTACCGATATCGATATTCTGTATCAACGCGGTAAATTACTACCCGAGAACTGGCGCGAGCGTTTAGCCAATAACAGCTCACCTTATTATTCCACTATGGCGTTTTTAGTGCGTAAAGGTAACCCAAAGAATATTCAGGATTGGGCCGACTTAACCAACGAGGGTGTGTCGTTGGTGTTCCCCAACCCTAAAACCTCTGGCAATGCCCGCTATACCTATCTGGGTGCCTATGGTGCGGCCAAGCAACGTCTGGCAGATGATGCCGCAGCGCGTGACTGGATGGTAGAATTTTTAAAGCGTGTCGTAGTATTTGATACCGGTGGCCGCGGTGCAACCACCTCTTTTGTGGAGCGCCAGCTGGGTGATGTGTTAATTACCTTTGAGTCGGAAGTGAACAATATCATCAAACAATACCCAGATTTACAACTGGAACGCGTAGTGCCCAAAACCAATATTTTAGCCGAGTTCCCGGTGGCCTGGGTGGATCGCAACGTAAGCCGTAACGGCACTGAGCAACAAGCCAAAGCCTATCTGGAGTTTTTATATAGCGAGCAGGCCCAACAAGTGCTGGCAAGCCACTATTACCGGGTGCACCACGCTGATGTTGTTGCAGCAACGGCCGAGCAGTTTCCAGCCACGGCGTTATTTACCGTAGAAGAGGTATTTGGTAGCTGGGATAAGGTGAATACTGAACACTTTGGTAGCAATGCTGAACTCGATAAGCTGCTTGGCGCCGGACGTCGTTAAGCATGGCGCGATACAGCAGTAAACGTGTGCTGCCGGGCTTTGGTATTAGCCTTGGCAGCAGTTTATTTTTTATCGGTTTGGTTATCTTGCTGCCGTTAACCGGTTTAGTGATGGAAACGGCTAAGCTAACCTTACCGGAGTACTGGGCTATTATTAGCGATCCGCGCGTGGTTGCTTCTTATAAAGTCACCGCCTCTGCTGCGCTGGTCGCCAGTATTTTTAATTTGTTTTTTGGGCTGCTGATGGCCTGGATTTTAACCCGCTATCGCTTTCCCGGCCGTTTATTATTAGATGGCTTAATGGACTTACCCTTTGCCCTGCCCACCGCGGTAGCTGGCCTGACGCTAGCGGCGCTGTATTCTACTCAAGGTTGGTATGGCCAATACCTGGCGCTGTGGGATATTAAAGTGTCTTACACCTGGCTGGGTATCGTTGTTGCTATGATGTTTACCAGCGTGCCTTTTGTGGTGCGCACCGTACAACCCGTGTTAGAAGAATTTGGCCCGGAATACGAAGAAGCCTCAGCCACCTTAGGCGCCACTAACTTTCAAACCTTTTACCGGGTGATTTTGCCAGAAATTAAACCCGCGCTGCTTACCGGAACGGCGTTATCCTTTACCCGCAGTTTAGGCGAATTTGGCGCAGTGATCTTTATTGCCGGCAATTTGCCCTGGCAAACCGAAGTGACCTCGTTAATGATTTTTGTACGTTTACAAGAATTTGATTATGCCGCCGCGGCCGCTATTGCCAGTGTGGTTTTAATTGCTTCGCTAGTTTTACTGTTTTTAATTAATGGCTTACAGCAACGCTATCAACATATTACCGGAGCCTTAAAATGACTGCGACAGCATCCCGCTCTGTACGCTGGCTATTAATCACCACCGGTGTCACCCTTAGTGTGTTGCTGTTGCTAACACCGCTAGTGCTGATTTTTATTGCGGCCTTTTCTGCAGGCATTGGCGGTATTATCCAAAACCTTAGTGATGCCGATATGCTACATGCCATTGGCTTAACCTTATTAGTGGCCGGACTGACCGTGCCGATCAATCTGGTTTTCGGTACTCTCATCGCCTGGTGTGTTACCCGCTTTACCTTTCCGGGCCGTCGCTTATTACTCACGCTAATTGATATTCCATTTGCGGTATCACCGGTTGTCGCCGGTTTATTGTACTTGTTACTGTATGGCAGTAATGGCCCCTTTGCTAACTGGCTGGATGCGGCTGATGTGCAGCTGATGTTTGCCTGGCCAGGGTTGGTGCTGGTGACTATTTTTGTTTCCTGCCCCTTTGTGGTGAAAGAGTTGGTACCGCTCATGTCAACGCTGGGTACTGAGCAAGAAGAGGCCGCCGTATTACTGGGCGCCAGTGGCTGGCAGGTATTTTGGCAAATCACCCTGCCAAATATTCGCTGGGCCTTGCTGTATGGGGTGATATTGACCAACGCACGGGCTGTAGGCGAATTTGGTGCGGTATCAGTGGTGTCCGGTACCATTCGTGGCCAAACCAATACCCTGCCACTGCATATCGAATTACTACAACAAGACTATAACGCTACCGGCGCCTTTATCGCCGCCGCGCTATTAACGCTAATGGCCATTGCGACCTTAGTAGTAAAAGCCGTGCTGCAATGGAAGCTGCAAAAACAAGATTGATAGGAGCAAATCGTTTCCATTAGGCACCATTTAAATAAAAGGAGGCAGCACTTACATTAAATATCGAATTTTAACATTGACTTCTAAAAAGGCATGTAACTTGCTTTACAAGTTAATTACTGCTTAAGTGCAGTAACCTTTGCCCAACAACAGTGCAGATAATTAGTTCAAATAACTATAAACTGATGTTTTTGACCCAAAAAAGTGCATAGATAATAAGTTACTTAAACTTCACTTTCTCTCTCACGGGCCAAAACGCAAAGGTGATATAAAAAAGACAACCCTATCAAGTTGTCTATTTATAAAAAGAAAATACTTTAACTATCCTAGGGAAAAATATGGAAATTAAAAAATACTCTTTATGTGCGTTAGCAGTCGGCTTGGTATTCAACAGTTCGGCTTCTGTTGCGCAAGAAACAGCGGCTACTGTGGAGCGAATTCAGGTCACAGGTTCAAATATTAAACGCAACGACTTGGAGGGTAGCGCACCAGTTCAGGTCATCGGCCGAGAAGATATTGACCGCTCTGGCTTTGCTAATTTACAACAGTTACTGGAAACTCTGCCCGCAGCCGGTACTGGCACCTTCTCTACTCGTGGTAATAACCAAGACTCAACCGCAAACGGTGGTGCTGCCATAAGCCTTAGAGGCTTTGGTGCAGATGCCACACTGGTTTTAATCAATGGCCGCCGCGTTGCTGGCAGCGCTTTTGCAGAAGGCATCGTAAATTCTTTTGTTGATATCAATAACATCCCTGTTTCTGCCATTGAGCGTATTGAGATTTTAAAAGATGGCGCTTCTGCCGTTTATGGTTCAGACGCCGTAGCTGGTGTAGTTAATATCATTTTACGTAAAAACTTTGAAGGTACTGAAATTACCTTTGGCCATGGCGGTACAACTGGGCCAAATTATGAAGAGACTAAATTTAGCCTGCTCTGGGGAACCGGCGACGAAAACAGCAATGCCACGGTGATCTTAGATTACTTTAAAAATACTGCTTTAATGCGCTATGAAATGGGCCGCTATGGTACGGTTTACCAACCTGAGAGGGGTATGGATGCTCGTTCGTCTGCGGGTTTCCCCGGCGCTTTTATTGTTAATGGTGTACTGACGCCTGATGCAGCATGTCCTACCGAGAATATTGTTAATAACACTTGCCGCTATGACTACGGGCCTTCAGGCGCCGTGCTGCCTGAAGCTGAACGGATCGGGCTTTTGTTTCAAGGCAGCCAAAAACTCAGTGAGAGTGCAGAAGGTTATGTAGAACTGGCGGTACAACATAATACTTCAACGGCGTTTGGTGCGGCGACCCCACTTGGCAGAACGGCGGGCTTAACCGTTGCAGCCGATCACCCTAATAACCCCTATGGTTCTGATATCATTATTAACAACTATCGTACCGTTGATGCTGGCCCGCGGGTTTGGAATATTGAGTCTGATACATTACGTTTAGTGGCCGGATTACGAGGTACGATAAAAGACTGGGACTATGATGTCTCTGCTCAGAAAGGTCGCAGTAAATCACTGCAAACTGGCGGTATTGGTGATGGCTGGATCCGAGTAGATTATCTGCAGCGTGAAATTGATGCGGGCCGTTATAATCCATTTGGCGGCACCTTTAATAATCCAGACGTGATCGCCGATATCTCTACCAGTTTAGTTCGTCAGGGCGAATCTCATATGTCTTCTTACAGTGCCAATATTGCCGGTGAAGCTTTCACCATTGGTGATATGGTCGTGCAAATGGCGGCAGGTGCTGAATATCGGAAGGAAGACGTTGTTGATAGGCCCGATGAACAGTTTGAACGCGGCTTAATTTTTGGTACCGAAGCCATTTCTGCTCAGGCTGAGCGGGATATTACAGCGGCTTACTTAGAATTTCTTGTGCCACTAACTGATACTTTTGATGTAACGCTGGCAGGCCGCTATGACGATTATAGCGATTTCGGCTCTACCACCAACCCACAGGTTTCATTTTCGTGGCGGCCACTGGATAACTTTACCGTACGAAGCTCTTGGGGACGCGGTTTCCGGGCACCCTCTTTAGCACAAATTGGCTTGGGCCCCTCGCAGGATTCGCCCCTAGTGGATGATTTCTATCGTTGTCAAAGCGACGGTATTTGTGAAGGCGAACGCGAACGTACTGTGATCTATACCTCTGATGCAGTGTTACAACCGGAAGAGTCGAAAACCTGGAACTTTGGGGTTGTATGGCAAGTTAATGATGCTTTTGATATCACTGCCGATGTTTGGAGTATTAAGCAAGATAACAAAATCGATCAGAATCCGGTTGAGAACATTTATGCTGCTGAATGTAATAACCAGGCAAGTATGATCTGCCAACGATTTGAACCTTTACCAGGTGAAACTCTGGGGCAAATTGATAAGATTTATAACATTTATGTCAACCTTAGCTCACAGGAAGCACGAGGGCTTGATTTAACTGCAGGCTATACGTTCAAACTGGATAATCTTGGCTTGCTGAAATTTGGTTTGGATTGGTCGTATATAGACTCTTTCAAAAAAGATGGCTTACAGTATGCGGGTGAATGGAACTACCCACAGCATAGATCACGTTTTACTGCAGACTGGACTTTCGGTGATTTTGGCTTAACCTCCGTCGTACAATATATCGGTGAATTTGAAGGGTTCCAGTCGTTGGCTGTTATGGAAAGTACCAAAGCACCTATGGTAGGTTCTCAAACTTTGGTGGATCTGCAAGGCCGCTATAATCTTAACGATAATACCGTCTTTACTATTGGCGTGAATAACCTGTTTGACCGCGATCCACCGTTCACTGCGCGTGATTACGGATATGCAGCAGAAACACACGGTCTTAGAGGTCAGTATGTTTATGGTTCTATCAAGTACAGATTTTAACGTTTTATAGTTAACGTTTTTTTCTTACAGCCTCTTAAATTGTTGGATTTAAGAGGCTTTTTCTTTGTTCTGAACAGGGTTAACGAGTACACTAATTACAGACATGGCCAAAGGAGTTGCAGACTGTGCAAAGTGATTTACTGATAGTATTGGCATTGCTATTTGGCGCAGTTATCTGCTTTGTGCTAAATAAACCTCGCTCGGATGTGGTGGCGCTTGTCTTGCTGGTGCTATTTCCGCTTACCGGCATCTTAACCGTACCGCAAACGCTGGCAGGTTTTAGTAACACCTCCGTTATTTTAATTGCTGCGCTTTTTGTGGTAGGCGATGCCTTAGTACGCACCGGTATTGTTTATCGCTTAGGCGACTGGTTGGTAAAAACCTCCGGCAGCAGTGAAGTTCGCTTATTAGTATTACTGATGGGCAGTGTGGCACTGCTAAGCTCGGTGATGAGTTCTACTGGCGTAGTGGCGGTGTTTATTCCGGTAGTATTAAGTGTGGCGGCACGCCTGCAGATCCCGCCGGGCCGCTTAATGATGCCGTTAGCCTTCGCAGCGTTAATTGGCGGTATGCTCACCTTGGTTGCGACTCCACCCAATATGGTAGTGCACAGCGAATTAGTGCAAGGTGGCAGCAGTGGTTTTGGCTTTTTTAGTTTTACCCCGATAGGGCTTTGTGTATTACTGCTGGGCATAGGTTATATGCTATTGGCGCGTCGCTGGCTGGTGCCGGCAACTCAAGCCGATGCCGCCTTACATAAACGATTAACGCTAACAGACTTAGCGCAAGCATACCGCTTAACGGAGCGTGAGCTAAGGCTGCGAGTAGCGAGCCATTCGCCGCTGCTCAATCAGCCATTAAATGCGCTGGCTCTACGCTCTGAATATGGCATTAATGTGGTAGCGGTAGAGCGGCCACAGAAATTGCGGACACTGTTACTGGTTGCGACCGGCCAAACTGTGATCCAGCGCGGTGATATTTTGTTAGTAGATTTAGCTGATCCCGCCATGAGTGTAATGCAAGCGTCTGCTATTTTGGGGTTAGAGCCTTTGCCGCTGAGTAATTCCTACTTTAGCTTACATGCCCATGAACTGGGGTTAGCTGAAGTGGCGTTTCCCCCAGAATCAACCTTGCCGGGAAAAACCATTCAAGAGCTCGCTTTTCGAAGCCGTTACCGGCTGAATGTGTTAGGTATTCGCCGCAAAAGTGCCGCATTAACGCAAGTGCTGGTTGAAGAGAAACTGCAAGCAGCAGATACCATTTTGGTAGCAGGAACCTGGCAAGATATTCAACAGCTGCACCACCAAAATCGCGATTTTTTGGTGTTAAGCCTGCCGGCAGAAGTTGACGAAATGACGCCAGCCGCACAAAAAGCGCCACATGCCCTCGCCTGTTTAGCCTTGATGGTGCTGTTGATGGTCACTAATGTGGTGCCTGCTGTGATGGCGGTACTCATTACCTGTTTGCTGCTAGGCGCCTGCCGCTGTATTGACTTAACCAGTGCCTACAAAGCGATTAGTTGGCCCAGTATCATGCTGATTGTTGGTATGTTGCCCTTTGCTCAGGCGCTACAACAAACCGGTGGGATTGACTTGCTGGTAGGCCAGTGGTTGGCCCTGATGGGCGATGCCAGTTACCCGGCATTACTGGCGGCCGTGTTTATACTAACCGCATTGTTAAGCTTGTTTATATCCAACACAGCAACCGCGGTACTAATGGCGCCGGTGGCTATTTCGCTGGCCGCAGCCCTAAATGCGTCAGCTTATCCATTTGCTATGATGGTGGCGATTGGTGCTTCAGCTGCGTTTATGACACCCGTTGCCTCACCGGTTAATACGCTGGTGCTGGGGCCCGGCCAGTATACCTTTAGCGATTTTTTAAAAATTGGTACACCCTTCACTTTATTGGTATTGCTAATAAGCGTCATACTTGTGCCTATACTGTTTCCGCTTTACCCACGCTAAACTAGCTGTTTTTTAAGGAGAAAAATGCTGCTACTGTTACTGATTATGTTGCCCTTACTGGGTTAATTATTACGCTGTCGCAGTATGCTGTAATCAGTGAAGGCAGTATGGTGCGTTACGAACTGCCCTGGTTAGCCGCTTTTGACCTTAATCTGGTGTTTCGCATGGACGGGCTGGCGTGGCTCTTTACCGTGCTAATTCAAGGGATTTGTTTGTTAGTGGTGCTGTATGCCCGCTATTATATGTCGCCAAAAGATCCGGTACCGCGTTTTTTTGCTTTCTTGCTAGCCTTTATGGGCGCCATGCAAGGTGTGGTGCTCTCGGGTAATTTAATCCAGTTGGTGATGTTTTGGGAGCTAACCAGCCTCACCTCTTTTTTGTTAATTGGTTATTGGCACCACCGGCCAGATGCACGGCGTGGGGCGCGCATGGCCTTTACCGTAACGGCTATTGGCGGGCTTTGTCTGTTAGTTGGTGTGTTATTGCTGGGCCATATTGCCGGCAGCTACGATTTAGATAAAGTGCTGCTGGCTGGCGATATTGTTCGCGTCCATCCCTGGTATTTACCCACACTGATTCTGATTGCTCTGGGTGCTCTGACCAAAAGCGCGCAGTTTCCGTTTCATTTTTGGCTACCCCATGCTATGGCGGCACCCACGCCGGTATCAGCTTATCTCCATTCCGCCACCATGGTCAAAGCCGGGATCTTTTTGTTAATGCGGCTTTGGCCGGTACTAGCCGGTACGCCAGAGTGGACCTGGATTATTGGCACAGCCGGTGTTTGCACGATGTTGATCGGCGCCTTTTTAGCGATATTTCAGCATGATTTAAAAGGGCTGCTGGCCTATTCGACCATTAGCCATTTGGGGTTAATTACCTGTTTGTTGGGTATTGGTACCCCGTTGGCAATGGTGGCTGCTATTTTTCATACCCTTAATCATGCCACCTTTAAGGCGTCGCTGTTTATGGCGGTGGGCATTATTGATCATGAAACCGGCACCCGTGATATGCGCACACTAAGCGGTTTACGGCGGGTATTGCCTTATACCGCCACGCTGGCCATTGTAGCCAGTGCCGCTATGGCTGGGGTACCGCTATTAAACGGCTTTTTATCGAAAGAAATGTTCTTTGCCGAGGCGTTAATGGTGGGGTCAGCATCTAATTGGTGGATGTCTGCAGCAGCGGTGTTGATGGGGATCTTTGGTGTGGCTTATTCGCTGCGCTTTATTCAGGTATTTTTTGGCCCGCTTAAATTCGGCGATAGCCTATCTTCCGACAAGCCGCCACATGAGCCCCCCGCTGGATGCGTTTTCCAGTAGAGCTGTTGGTACTTTGTTGTTTAATTGTTGGCATTTTGCCGGATTACCGTGCTAAGCATTGTGGCGTTAACCGTATATGCTTTGTTGCGGCGCTTTAGGCCTGCCATAGAAAGCATGAAAATTCCTTCACAGCAAACCAATCCAGCGGATCCTGCCTCTAAACAGCTGCCCGGTGAGCAAGCTAGCAGCGGCTATTTGCAAATTCCAGCCGTTTATTTGCGGCTACTATTACCGATTATTACCGTGGTAGCCGTGTACTTTTTTATGCGCGGCCATAACTTACCCGGTGGCGGTTTTATTGCTGGGCTTATTTTCTCTATAGCGCTGATTACTCAATATATGTTAGCAGGTACCGCCTGGGTAGAAGCACGCTTAAAAATGCAGCCACACCGCTGGATCAGCATCGGTTTAGGTTTGCTGCCATAACCGGCATGGGAGCCTGGGCCTTTGGTTACCCTTTCCTGACCACCCATACTGCGCACCTAAGTTTGCCACTGCTGGGTGATATGCATTTACCCAGTGCCTTTGTGTTCGATTTAGCCGTTTTTGCCGTGGTGGTTGGCACTACTATGCTGATCCTAATCGCCTTAGCACATCAAGCTGTACGTAGCCACCGTATCCCCGGCCAAACCAATGAGTATCGCGTCCAACAGGAGACTCGCTAATGGAACTAATTCTGGCGCTGGCCATCGGTATTTTATTCGCTTCTGGTATTTGGCTTGTACTGCGGCCACGTAGTTTTCAGGTGATTACCGGCCTGTTGCTGCTTTCTTATGCGGTGAATTTATTTATTTTTATTACCGGTCGGCTGCATATTAATAAACCACCGCTTACATTAAATGGTGAGGTGATAGATCCGGCTTTATATGCCGATCCCTTACCACAGGCGCTGGTGTTAACCGCTATTGTGATTGGCTTTGCTACCATATCTGGTGGTCTTGCTGGGCTCGCGTGGCTTAACCGGCACAGACCACGTGGATGGTAAAGAAAGGGACACTGCCGAATGAGCCCTTTTTTAGCCGAGCTATTGGTATTACCTATCCTGCTGCCGTTACTGACCGGCGCGTTGCTGGTGCTGATTAATGAGCGGCATCACAAGCTTAAGTTTGTTATTAACCAATTTAGTAGTGTAGTACTGCTCGCTCTGGCGGTTTGGCTATTGTGGCTAACCGACAGCCCCGCGACTGGTGAACAATTACTGGTTTATCTGGCGGCGAACTGGGCAGCTCCCTTTGGCATAGTGCTGTTGGCTTATTGGCCAGTCAGGATTCAGGCCGTATTGCCAGTTATAGTGCCGTGATCTCCTCCGGTACCTTACTGGCCCTGATCGGCTACGGCGAAAGCCTTACCCTGAGCGCCATGCTGTTTTATCTGATTAGCTCTACGCTGGCAGTAGCAGCCTTTATCTTACTAACCGAATTGATTGAGCGCATCTATACCCCGGTCGACAGCGTGTTGGCGCTGAGTATGGAGTTTTTTGCGCTGGATGAAGAAAAGAAAGAATCTGCCGGGGTGGCGATCCCAGCTGCCATGGCATTTTTAGGGCTGACCTTTGCCGCTTGCGCGCTAATTATGTCTGGGTTGCCGCCGCTGTCGGGCTTTATCGCGAAATTCAGCATCCTGCATCAGTTATTGCAAAGCCGCAATGATCTGGGCAGTTGGTTGTTGCTATTACTGCTGATGTTGGCAGGCTTAACGGCTATTATCTCGTTAATGCGCTTTGGTGTGCGTAGTTTCTGGACGGCCCAAAGTAGCCAAAGCCCACGCTTGAAATTGAGCGAGGCAGGTCCGGTATCGCTATTATTGTTGCTGTGTATTGCCATGGCGATATTCGCCGGGCCATTAAATACCTTACTGGAACGGGTAGCCGACGATCTGCAGCAAACCGAACGCTATATTGAACAGGTACTCAATAGCCAACCGGTCACTAAGGAGCGCTTATGAGTCGCTGGTTACCCTCGCCGCTATTATCGCTGGCACTACTGCTTATTTGGTTACTGTTAAATCAAACGCTGGCCCCACTGCATATTATGTTTGGCATAGTACTGGCACTGGTGGTCCCCCGCTTAACCCGTGCGTTGCGCCCAACGCAGAGCCGTATCCGTAAACCTTGGGTGTTATTCCGGTTGCTCGGTTGGTCATCAATGGAAATTCTGCGTTCTTGCTTTAATGTCAGCCGCATTATTTTATTTAGAAAGCGGCAAGACTTAAATTCGCAGTTTATTCGGGTGCCCTTAGGCTTAACAGACGCCACAGGGCTGGCGGTATTATCCTGCCTGATTAATTCTACCCCCGGCACGGTTTGGGTTGAGATATTAAGCGACTCGCACGAGCTGTCCTTGCATGTGTTTGACTTACACGATGCCAATTGGTGGATTAATACCATAAAACAGCGCTATGAAAAGCCGCTAATGGAGATTTTTCAGCAGGAGCACCTATGAACACGCTACTGGCGCTAACCTTATATTTTTCGCAGTTCTGCCTGCTACTGGCGATGGTTTTTTGTGCTGTTCGGTTATTGCTCGGCCCAACAGCCCAAGATCGGGTACTCGCACTAGACACCCTATGGATGGTAGTGATGTTATTTACGCTGGTTTTGGGTATTAGCTTTGGCAATCAGGTGTTTTTTGAGCTGGCGTTATTAATAGCCTTAACCGGCTTTGTTTCTACTATTGCGCTGGCGAAATTTTTAATGCGCGGGGAGATTATTGAATGATACAACTACCCGAAACACTACCATTGTGGCTTGGTATCCCGCTAATATTGCTGTTACTGGCGGGCAGTATTGTGACGCTAATTGGTGCGCTCGGCTTATTACGGCTACCGCATTTTTATCAGCGTATTCATGGCCCTTCCATCACCATTACTTTTGGCACCGGCTGCTTTTTGTTGGCGTCTATGGTTTATTTTACCGGGTTGGAACAACGCCCGGTGATGCATGAACTATTAATTACCGCCTTTGTACTGCTCACGGCCCCTGTCAGCGCCATGTTAATTATGCGCGCTGCGGTTTATCGGGATTTGCGGAATAAAAACAAAAAAGCAACTGAGAATTTACACCAAAGCTTGGCCGAGACTGAAACGCCGCACTAAACGGTTCGCAGCCATATACAATACCTAAACATAGCGTTAAAAAGCCGCAGTAGTGAATAGCTAATGCGGCTTTTTTCATGCGTTACACTAGGCTTTAGAAGCGCCAGCTTGCCTCGGCATAGTAGTAGCCACCATTAAAGCCAAAAGGCGCATTAGTATTGGGATATTTAAATACCCCACCGTTATTGGCTTGTACCGACTCCGGTTGTTCATCCGGATAGGTATCAAACAGGTTTTGCACCCCAACCGTAAAACTTAATGCCGGGCTATACGCATAGTTCACGCTTAAGTCTGCCAGTGTTTTGGCTGAGTAATCTTTATCACCAATAGCTGAAGTAGCATTATGCGCCAGTGTATAAGGCCCAAAATAATTCAACCGCAAGTTGGTAGTAAAAGCGCCATATTGATGGGTAATACCGGCAGTAGCACTATGCTTAGGGTTAGCCTTGGTTTGCCGTACCTGCTCCTGGTAATTCAGCAACACCGATTCTAGACCTTGCAACAATGCCGGGATCTTAATGGCGTCAATCTCTGTTTTGCTATATTGACCAGATAAGGTTAAACGGATCCGGCCATAATCCTGTTCGGGTAGTTGATAGGCTAACACGGCTTCAACACCCGTGGTGGTGGTATCTAAACCATTGGTAAAGAAACGCACAGATTGCGCCGAAGAATCACCCAACAGCTGATCGATAATCGGGTAGTTGGCGCGGTTTACGGCATTGCTGGTTAAGATCACCCTATCATCAATGGAGATGCGGTAACTATCCAAGGTAAAGGTCAGTGCGTCTCCCTGATAGGTAAAGCCTAAGCTTACGCTATCTGAGGTTTCTGCTTTTAATTCCCCTTGGCCAAGTGCTCTAACCACCGGCGAAACATTATTAAAGGTGCCGGTTTCAGTAAAGGTTCCATCGGCATTTGCTACGGTAGAAATACTGGTGAAATACAATTGTTGTACGCTGGGTGCCCTAAAACCACTATTCACGGTTGAGCGCACCGCCCACCCCTCGGTTAATTGATAACGGCCAGAGAATTTCCAGCTAGTGTTGCTACCAAAGTCAGAATAATCTTCCTGCCGCACGGCGGCTCCCCACGTCAACCGCTCGTTATATTGGTTTTCTAATTCTAAATAAATACCGGTGTTATGGCGGCTTTGATCCACTGCCGATTCAGGTGTAAAACCGGGGAAACTTTGGAAACCACCGGCTTTACCTTGATAGCCATAGTTAAAATATGAAACTTCATCACCTTGATTAATTTGATAATTATTATTACGGTACGACACTCCAACAGAAACAATTAAATCTGAACTATTGATAAAACCAAAGGCTTTGCTGGCATCAAGGTTAAGGTTTTGCTCAGTGTTTTTTAACTGACCGGCATAGGCACTAGTTGGGCTTGCCGGGCCAAGCGAGGCATTTAATGAATCCCGTACATAGTAATCAAAACGGCTGCTACCGGTATTAGCAGAAACGTCCAGCTGCCAGTCTGCGACATTAAAGCGATAGCCTGCCGTTAATGAATGATCGGTAGTTTCCGGCGCAATTTTGGGCAAAAAGCCCTCAGGATAAATTTCTGGCACGACTTGCGCGGTCTGGAACGGGCGGCGGAAAAAGGCTGCCGACTCTGTTTTGCGCAGGCTGTAGCCACCAAAGGCATAGAGTTCACTGTCGGTAAGTTCATAACCGGCATTCACAAATACCGCCAGGTTTTCATAAGCCGCATCCCCCACTCGAAAGGTATCACGGTTAGCTGTTGCCTCCCGAGGATCGCCGTTGGGGTATTGCTGACGGCTGTCAGTTCCGGCGCGGTTAGTAAAATTCTTATGATGATATTCGCCGCTCAAGTTTACAAAACCCGTATCAGCGAAGCGAAAACCACTGCTGCTACTGACTTTGTATTGCTCACCATCCCCTTCATAGGTTTGACCACCATTTACGCTTAACTCGCCGCCTTCATGGTTATCTTTAAGTACTACATTTATTACCCCGGCAATGGCGTCAGAACCATATTGAGCCGCTGCACCATCACGCAGTATTTCAATGCGTTTGATGGCTGCAACCGGAATGGCATTTAAATCAACATTCGAACTACCTCGGCCCATAGTGCCATTTAAATGCACTAACGCCGAGCCGTGGCGGCGTTTGCCATTAATCAGTACCAAGGTGTGATCAGGTGATAAACCGCGTAAACTGGCTGGGCGCACAGCATCAGAGCCATCGGTGATAGATGAGGTTGGAAAGTTAAAGCTAGGGACTAAAAACTGCAATGCCCGAGCCGTTTCAGTAATACCGGTGGCGGTAAGTTGTTCGGCATTAATAATATCGACCGGTGCCGTGGTTTCAGTAGCAGAGCGCACCGACAACCGACTGCCGATAACCGAAATTTTTTCCACATCTGCATTTTTATTTACACTTTCATTTGCACTTTCGCCAACTTGTTGTGCACTAACCTGAGTTTGATATCCACCTGCCAACGCTAGGCTTATGGCAACTGCCAGTTTACGACTTACTCTCATTTTTGCTTTCCTTCTTCCTAGACTAGATAGATGACACTTGTTGTTATAGATTGCCACTCTAATATAACTTTACAGACACAACACCATGAACAAATAGAACTTTTAGTTATAAGCTAGATCAGGCGATGGTAGAAAAAAGGGTAGACACTCTATGTCTATTCCTCACGCTTTAAACTATGATTTGTCATTTTTTAATCAGCATCTGGTTAATTTATGGCAGATTTTTCCCCCATTAGCAACCCGGTTATCTTATTCGCGTTAGTCGCGAGCCTGATCTTACTCTGCCCTTTGTTATTAGCCCGTTATCGGCTACCGGGCATGTTGGGGTTGCTGTTCGCCGGCGCGTTGCTTGGACCAAATGCACTTAATGTGTTAGCCCGTGATCAGTCTTTTGTATTATTTGGTACTGTCGGTTTGCTATCTATTATGTTTATTGCTGCGCTAGAAATAGATATGCAGCAGTGAAAACGTTCTAAGTTTCATAGCTGCTATTTGGCCTGTTAACCTTTAGCATACCGCAAGCTGTTGGTACCGGTATTGCTTTGCTATTGGGCTTTGACTGGCTGGCCGCGATTTTATTGGCCACCCCGCGCCTGGGTGATTGCTTTTGCCATGGTCGTTACGGTTATTTTAACTAAATGGGCCACCGCTGAGCTGTGCCGGCTATTTATTTTTAGGTTATAGCAAGCCGCAAGCACGGGTAGTGTTTGGCTTGAGTGTGGCGCAAGCCGCCGCAACGTTGGCGGCGGCGATGGTCGGCTATGAAATAGGTTTATTTGATGAAGCGGTGGTCAATGGCGCAATTTTAATGATCCTGATTACCTGCTTTTTAGCACCCTGGCTGGTTGACCGCTATGGCCGAAAAATTGCTCTTACCCAGCAGCATCAGTTGGCAGACACGGTTGCTGAGCAACGTGTTATGCCAACTTAGGTTTTATATCCCCTCCCCCAAAAACACCTTGGTATAGCGCGGTAAGATCCAGGCGGTATCGCCCTGTTTTAAGTTAAGCTGTTTAAACTGCTCTTTCGGTTGCTCAATATGAATAAGTTGCTGATCGCTCTCGGCCAACACTTCCAAGCGCACCGCCGGGCCAACAATGGTCACCAGATCCAGCTTCACTTTAATCGCATCAGGTTGCGGTACACTAAAAATATCAATTTCGTGTGGCCGCACATAGGCTAAGCCTTCTTGCTCTTCGCTATTGGTATATTCCGGTGAAGGTACTTGTAAATCGCCAATGCTACTTTGCCCTTGTTTAACCCTGGCATGAAACAGGTTTACATTACCTAAGAACTCATACACAAAAGGATTAGCCGGGTTGTCATACACCTGCTCAGGGGTGCCATCTTGCTCAATACGACCTTTATTCATCACCACTATTCTGTCAGCCACTTCCAGCGCTTCTTCCTGATCATGGGTAACAAAAACACTGGTAACATGAATTTCGTCATGCAGGCGGCGCAACCAGCGGCGTAGCTCAGCACGCACCTTGGCATCCAGGGCGCCAAAGGGCTCATCTAATAACAGCATTTTTGGCTCTACCGCCAAAGCACGGGCTAACGCAATCCGTTGGCGCTGCCCGCCAGAGAGCTGCGAAGGGTAACGGTCTGCCGTCCAACCCAGTTGCACTAACTCGAGCAGATTATTCACTTTTTTGGCAATCTCCGCTTTAGATGGGCGGAGTTTTTTTGGCTTAACCGTTAAGCCATAGGCGACGTTTTCAAACACGGTCATATGTTTAAACAATGCATAATGTTGAAATACAAAACCCACGCCACGCTCAGAGACATGCTGGCCGGTAATATCTTCGCTATTAAAACGGATAATGCCGCTATCGGCTTGCTCCAGCCCAGCGATAATACGCAGCAAGGTGGTTTTACCCGAACCGGAAGGCCCTAGCAGCGCCGTGAGCTCGCCGGTTTTAATGGCTAAATTCACGTTATCCAGCGCCACAAAATTACCAAAGCGTTTATTTACTTGTTCAATACTAATACTCATTACATTCTCTCTTAGGCCGTTTTATGACGACGTTCGTCTTTGTATTCAACCCAGCTTTTAATCACTATGGTTACTAATGCTAAGCCGGTTAGCAGCGATGACACGGCAAAAGCCGCCGTAAACATATATTCGTTATACAACACTTCGATATGCAGCGGCATGGTATTGGTTTCGCCACGAATACGGCCCGATACAATCGCCACCGCACCAAACTCGCCCATGGCGCGGGCATTACATAGCACCACGCCGTAAATCAGGCCCCATTTAATATTCGGTAAGGTTACGTACCAGAAGGTTTTCCAGCCACTGGCACCGAGTGTAAGCGAGGCCTCTTCTTCTTCTTTACCTTGTTGCTGCATCAGTGGAATAAGCTCACGCGCCACAAAAGGCAAAGTACCAAATAAAATCACAATAATAATGCCCGGCACCGCAAAAACAATTTTAATATCATGCGCCGACAGCCAGGGGCCAAGCCAACCCTGCGAGCCAAACAGAATAACGAAGATTAAACCAACCACCACAGGTGAAATCGCAAATGGCATATCAATAATGGAGATTAAAAGGGTTTTGCCTTTAAATTCAAATTTGGCAATAGCCCAAGCGATGGCGATACCAAAGATGGCATTTAGCGGCACCACGATCACTAATACAAAGAGCGTTAAGCGAATGGCTGCCAGCGCATCGGGCTCGGTAATCGCATCCCACCATACTTTTACCCCAAGCTCAAAAGCACCGTATAACACCACGGAAAGTGGTAATACCAAAAATAACGTTAGAAAGGTTAAAGCCACCGTAACCAAGGTCCATTTTACCCAAGCGGGCTCTGCCGTCGCTTTTGGCAAGCTGGCTGCAGCCAAGGCGGGTTGCGTTTGTGCAAGACTTGACATGCTTATCCCCTTCTACTCGCCCACCACTGCAGGCCATTAATCATCAATAACAGGATAAAAGCAGCCGCCAGCATCACCACGCCAATTGCCGCCGCGCCGTTGTAATCATATTGTTCGGTCTTAGCGACGATTAATAACGGGGTAATTTCTGTTTTATAAGGCATATTGCCTGAGATAAAGATCACCGAACCATACTCCCCAACTGCACGGGCAAAGGCCAGCGCATAGCCTGTAAGTAACGCGGGTAAAATAGCCGGTAAAATGACCCGTCTGACGGTTGTTAAGCGGCTGGCACCAAGCGCTGCAGAGGCTTCTTCTAATTCTTTTTCAAAATCAGCCAGTACCGGTTGTACTGTGCGAACCACAAAAGGTAAACCAATGTAGGTGAGCGCAATGACTACGCCAATTTCACTATAAGCTACCCGAATACCAAACAGATCCAGATACTGCCCTACCCAACCGGTACTGGCATACAGCGTAACCAAGGCAATGCCGGCCACCGCCGTAGGTAAAGCAAAGGGTAAATCGACTAGCGCATCGACAATCTTTTTACCGGGAAAGGTGTAACGCACTAACACCCAGGCCGTTAAAGTACCGAATACCGCATTAATACTGGCACCAATAAAAGACGCTAAAAAGGACAACTTATAAGAGGCAACAACCTGCGGATGGCTTACTGCGGCCCAGAATTCTGGCCAGGTCATTTTAAAGGTAAAGAGTACCAAACCGGCAACGGGCAATAAGAACAGTAAACTTAAGTATAAAACGGAAAAACCTAAAGTAATGCCAAAACCGGGTATCACTGAACGCGCAGCACTTTGACTCATAACGTATTTCCAACAACAAATGACAAAACCCCCGGCCAAAAGCCGGGGGAACTTGGTTAGCGACGCGCGCGCGCTATCGCTTCTAAGATGGCATCAAAGTGACCGCCGTCGTTAAAGTGCGTCTCTTGCGCATTATCCCAACCCGCAAAAACCTCATCGACAGTGAAGAAATTCACCTGCGGAAACTTCTCTAGGTATTGCTTGGCAATCTCGGGTTTAGCCGGACGGTAATAATGTTTCGCCGCTAAATGCTGTGCTTCATCACTGTATAAAAAGTTAAGGTAAGCTTCTGCTGCTTTACGCGTGCCTTTACGATCAACGTTCTTATCCACCACAGTGACCGGCGGTTCGGCTAAAATGCTGGTACTTGGCACAATGATTTCGTATTCGCCACGGCCTAACTGTTCAACAGCTAAGAAGGCTTCATTTTCCCAGGCAATAAACACATCACCAATGCGGCGCTGCACAAAGGTATTGGTCGCACCGCGGGCCGCCGGATCAAGCACTGGCACATTTTTATAAATCTTTTCTACAAACTCGTAGGCTTTTTCGTCTGAGCCATATTTTTTCAGCGCATAACCCCAGGCAGCTAAATAATTCCAACGCGCCCCGCCAGAGGTTTTCGGGTTTGGCGTTATCACCTGTACATCATCACGTACTAAATCATCCCAATCTTTAATGTTCTTGGGGTTACCCTTACGTACTAACAGCACGATGGTGGAAGTATAAGGCGAGCTATTCAGCGGCAAACGGCTTTGCCAGTTCTCAGGTATTAACTCACCACGTTTGCGCAGTGCATCGACATCATAGGCCAGCGCCAGAGTCACCACATCGGCATCCAGGCCATCAATTACCGAACGCGCTTGGGAACCCGAGCCGCCGTGCGATTGGCGCACCGTTGCCGCTGGATTGCCTTGCGCTTGCCAATGCGTATTAAAAAGCTGATTGTATTCGCGATAAAACTCACGAGTGGGATCGTAAGAGACATTTAATAACGTGGTTGCAGTAGCGGCAAAACTGCTGCTGGCGATAATGGCGGCTAAGGCCAGTTTTTTTGCTCTGTTAATCAATGGTTTCATGCTGATATCCTTCAAAAAGCCTAAATTATTTTCTTGTTGTTATCGCTTCCGGCATTCCGGTCAGCATGAGGTTGATATACGTGGTTTAATTTTTGTCAAAACGCACTTTTTCATGTTTCTCCAGTTGCACCAACTTACCGTGATGAAAAATCAGCTCAACCGAACCAAACTCTATATGTCCTATTAAATCTTCAATCAGCGCTAGTAGTGGCTGTAATGCTTCTGTGTTCTTTATCGCATCACTCATGTGATCTCTCCTACACTGTGCGATTAGGAGTGATATTAACCATAAATACTGATAACCAGAAAGTACGATTTTATTATCTGTTATTCCATCTGGATATATAGACTGCCATGGCCACGTAATTGCTGGTTTTTGGTTTATACACCTAAAAGCCTTTCTGTTTCTCGCCGGTTTTATTTACCGCCGAATAGGCCCCCCAACATTACAGGCAGTGGAAAAGCGACTGGTAGATATTGCGGTTGTAGTGGCGGGCAAGCAGAGGGAGGGTTATGCGGTATGTGTACAAGAGCCTAACTTAATAGTGGTAACGGCACGAAATAATGGTAATTGCGTTATCATCGACTGCATAAACCAGTCTGTTGCTATCATCGATCCGTCGAGACCAAAATCCAGACAAGTTTTCCTTTAAAGGTTCAGGTTTACCAATTCCTGCAAATGGGGAACGCTTAACGTCGTTGATAATTTTATTGATCCGTTTAAGCGTTTTCTTGTCTTGTGTTTGCCAATACAGATAGTCATTCCATGATTCGTCTGTCCACGATAGTAAACGACTACTCATCAATGAGATCTCTTTGGCTAACTTTGCCCGCTTTGAATTGTGTAATTGAACGATTTAAGTGTTCTACATTTGCTGGTGAGCGCAGCAAGTGTACGGTTTCCATTAGACTATTATAATAATCTAATGACATAACCACGGCATCTTCCGCATCACGCCGAGTAATGACGGTGGTGTCCGCATCACTAACTACCGCATCCAATACCGCTTTTAAGCTATTTCTAGCCTCTGTAAAAGAAACGATTCTCATAAAACCTCCACATGTGCGCTTAACAGGACAAGTATAGGATTATTAATTCAACTTGTACAGTTAAACAGACATAAGAGCCAGCGCTTCCCAGTCTGTGGTAGCCTAAACTATAACAGGCTTATTTACGCCATAAGGTTACCGTAGCCGGTCGGCGCTGTTGCCATAAAGTAGGATGAGCGCGCAGGTATTCGATCGTGGCCTGTGCCGCTGTTTTACAATCTACCCCTTCGCTGCCGCAAGGCAAAGCGCCTGCCGCAGCGTATTCGGGTTGAAATGCCTGCTGGCCGGTACTATCGGTGCGCGCTATCACCCGGTTTACTGCAAAGGCTTTTGGCTGACCGTTCAGCAAAATTATATCCTGCCGGTCGGTTGTGGTTTGCTGTACTTGCTGTAGTCGTTGCCAGCCATCATTACCATTAGCCAGATAATTAGTTGTGGCCAAACGGTAACGTTGTTCTGGCACTAACGCTTGCCACTGACCATGGCGTAATACCTCAACCTGCGATAAATGCAAGCTGCCGTCCAGCCGCTCAGTGGCGGTGTAGCGTAAATGGCTGCTATACGGAAACTTACCGGCATGCGCGCCTTCGGGCAAGGTTGCTGCAATGGTTTCCTCTAGTAACGCCAGCACATCGGCGCCCGTTACGGTTAGCACGCTAAGCGGTGCATCAAAGGGTAATACTTCCAGTCGGATATGGCCTTCATAAATGGCACCGGCTTCCAAGGCGCTGCGAATATTACCTGCGCCAATTAAGCTAAAATCGACTGGTTTTTTTATTAATGACTGCACCGCAGCGGAGTTTAACCAACTGTGCATGGCATCGGTAATATGGCCAGCTAACGCCGAACCATGCTGATCACTGCCTTCCGTGCCAGGCAGCCGCACATGCGGAATAGACTGTTCAGTGGTACTAATCTGCTCACCATAGGCCTGTTGTACCGCCGGTAAATACACCTCATTAATAACCTGCCGTAAGGCGGCATCTTCTTCAGTAATGCGGGTATTTGGCAGGCTGTCGATATAGGCCAGAGTTTGGCTAAGCGCATTGCCGCCTAACTGGCTATCAGCTTGGCGCAGCGCCGAGCTAAAGACATCGCGACTGGCCAATAAGGTATTTTCGCCACGGCAGTCGGTGACTTGCCCTTGGCTATTAAAACTAACCGTTAACGCGCCTACCGCTTGCGCAAATTGCCCGGCTTGCACCACACAGGTAAAACCGCTGCCATCGGGGTTTAACACTTGTTGGGCATAAGGCCCTTGCAGCCCCAGATACCAGTGCCGGAAATCACCCAGCAGGCTATGCGAATGGCCGCCCACTATCACATCAATGCCATTAACCTCTGCCGCTAAGCGCAAATCACGCTGGTTACCCAGATGGGTTAACGCCACAATATGCTCAACACCATGCTGTTGTAAAAAATCAACGGTACGCTGTGCTGCCGCCACCTCTGCTTCAAACACTAAGGCGCCGGTATCCGGTACCATGGCGCGCATATCTTCCAGCGCCAAACCAAATATCGCTAAGCGCACCGGTGCAGGCTCAGTTGCTGCTGGGTTAGCCCTTTGTGCCAGCCATTGTTGCTCTGGCAGCCAGCTGTTATCTGCCAGGACAAAGATCTGATAGGCTTTAAGATTGTGAACGCTGGCTAGTTGCGGTTCGGCTGAGGTATCAACATTGGCCGCCAATAACGGAAAAGTAATCTCGCTGGCAAAATCAGCCAACTTTGCCAAACCAATATCAAATTCATGATTGCCCAGCGCCATCGCATCCAGTTGCATGCGATTAAGGATATCGATATTAATTTTTTGCTCAAACAACTCAAAATAGGCGCTGCCTTTAAAAGCATCGCCGCCGTGTAAAAACAAACTGGGTAAACCGGCAGCGGTAGCCTGTTCGCGTAATAATCTGGCTTGAGTTAACAAGCGCGGATGACCACCAATAAAGGTATACAGTGGCTGGCCATCGGCACCAGCGACTTTAGCCGGCGAGGCATCAAACTGCGAGTGGGTGTCATTGATATGAATAATTTGCAGTTGTAAGCCCACAGGTTCTTGCGCCTGTGCTGTTGTTTCTGACTGCAGCGTATTTTGGAATCCACATGCAGAGAGCACTGACGCCAAACTGAGCGCCAGTAAGGTACTACGAAATAACATTAAGGTTCCTTTCGTTACGCGAGAAGTGAAGCTAGAACTACGCCAGAGCGGCTGCCAGCTCTGCGGCCTGCGCTTTAATCAGTGCCATATCGCCCTGCTCGGCACCATGGGCTTTTAAGGAACGTAAATGCGCTGGTATTAAGTGAAAGTGCAAGTGTGGCACCGTTTGGCCAGCATCAGTGCCATTAAGTTGCATCAGTACCACACCGGTTGCCCCTAATACCTGCTTTTGGGCGGCTATGACTTTTTGCACGGTACTGAGTAAGGGCGTGGCGAACTCCAACGGCAAATCTGCCAAGGTCTCGGCCGGATATTTGGGGATCACTAAAGCATGGCCACTGGCCTGCGGCATAATATCCATAAAAGCGAGGCTATGCTCATCTTCATAAATTTTAAAACAGGGTAATTCGCCACGTAGAATTTTGGCAAAGACGTTATCGTTGTTATAGCTCATACTCGGCTCCGTAATTCACTTATTTACATCTGCCTGAATTATGCCAGTATGTCGCTGTTAAGGGTAGGTCATCTTCACCTACCCTTACTTCACTTCCCTTTACTTACCCTTAATTGCGCAACAAGATGACGCTTTAGCAAAGCCCTAGCTGACGGGCATGAAAACGCAAATGCTGCTCAATAAAGCTGGCGATAAAATAATAGCTATGATCATAACCCGGTTGTAAACGGATCTCAGCGACTACACCGGCA
>Ga0209070_100142_pt1 | contig 94848 bp, 89 predicted proteins | sample SynthPrep_5_END__FD_187205 | JGI IMG/M metagenome (GOLD analysis project Ga0209070, IMG submission 187205) | Synthetic microbial communities from Ohio, USA - SynthPrep_5_END_DS10_MetaG (SPAdes) (version 2) | ecosystem: Engineered > Bioreactor > Aerobic > Activated sludge | place: USA: Ohio... | reverse complement strand
CGAGCCTAAGCGAGGTGCCGAGTGTTGGGGCAAGAGCCTTTTGGTTACTTTTGGGCTCTTTTCAAAAGTGACCCGCCGTAAGGGCGGAACCAATATCAGCCATCACCGCAGCAACGGATATGTACACACCCCAATTGACTCCCCTCCCACCCCCATGCTCTCCTACACATCTTGTTTCGGGTGCCCCTCACAGGGTGAAACGGGAAACCGGTGCGTCATAGCGATATGACCAGTCCGGTGCTGCCCCCGCAACGGTAAGCGAGCGAAGTGTCAGATCCACTGTGCCTCCAAGGCATGGGAAGGCGACGCTTAATAGGCGCAATGCCCCTCGCAAGCCCGGAGACCGGCCCGAAAAAATCAGATAACAAACCCGCGGTGGGCGGGCGCTGTTTAAACCCTGCGTGCCCGGCTCGCGGGGTTTTCATGCGCTCGTTTCACCCTGACACCTGAAAGGGACGCGCCATGTCGATCATCAGCAGCACCTCGCACTCCGCCAGCAGCACCTCGACCCTGAGCCAACGCTTGACCGCCGCCATCGGCGCGTCGATCCTCGGCGCGTGCCTGGTGTATTTCGCCGGTTTCTCGCACATCGAGGCCGTACACAACGCCGCCCACGATACCCGCCACAGCGCCGCGTTCCCGTGCCACTGAGGCCTGCCGACATGATCAAGCGTATCGCGCAAACCGCAGGTTTCACCGGCCTGCTGGCCGCCTTGCTGCTGACTCTGCTGCAAAGCTTTTGGGTCGCCCCGCTGATTCTGCAGGCGGAAACCTTTGAAAAAGCGCCGGCGGCTACCGAAGTGGCCCACGAACACGCCGAAGGTGCTGCCGCCCATACCCATGACGCCGAAGCTTGGGAGCCGGAAGACGGCTGGCAGCGCGTGCTGTCCACCACGGGCGGCAACCTGGTGGTCGCCGTCGGTTTTGCGCTGATGCTGGCCGGTCTCTACACGCTGCGTGCGCCAACCCGCACCGCCCAAGGGCTGCTGTGGGGTTTGGCCGGTTACGCAACTTTCGTGCTGGCACCGACGATGGGCCTGCCGCCTGAGCTGCCGGGCACTGCCGCCGCCGACCTGGCGCTGCGCCAGACCTGGTGGATCGGCACTGCGGCGTCTACCGCTGCTGGCATCGCCTTGATCGTGTTTGGTCGCAACTGGCTGCTGAAAGTACTGGGTGCAGCGATCCTCGCCGTACCGCACGTGATCGGCGCACCACAGCCGGAAGTGCATTCGATGCTGGCCCCGGAGGCCCTGGAAGCGCAGTTCAAGATCGCTTCACAGTTGACCAATGTCGCCTTCTGGCTGGCCTTGGGGCTGATCAGCGCCTGGTTGTTCCGCCGCAACCGTGATGATCAATACTCGGCATGATCCTGGTGGTCGGCCTGGGGTGCCAGCGGGGTTGTGACGTTCATACCCTGCTGGGCCTGTTTAATACTGCCCTCGCCGAGGGCAGTATCGAGCGCGATAAGATTACTGCGCTGGCCAGTATTGATTTGAAAAAAGACGAGCCGGGAATACTCGCATTGGCCGAAACGCTGAACCTGCCGTTGCACTGTTTCAGCGCCGAGCAGCTGACGACCTTTGAAGATCGCCTGAGCCACAAATCCGAGATCGCCTTCGCCCACACCGGCTGCTATGGCATCGCGGAAAGTGCCGCCTTGGCCCTTGCCGAGCACCTCGCCGGCGGCCCTGCCCGCCTGTTGATCACCCGCAAAAAAACCGCCCAGGCCACCTTTGCATTGGCGTGCGCCGGCTGAAAACCCGATAATCGCCCCTCCCGATCATGAGCATTCTTCATGCTCGCCCGTTTTTCATCAGGATTTCCCCATGACCGTCTACTTCATCGGCGCAGGCCCCGGCGACCCGGAATTAATCACCGTCAAAGGCCAGCGGCTGATCCGCAGTTGCCCGGTGATTATTTATGCGGGCTCGTTGGTGCCGGCCGCGGTACTGGAAGGTCATCAAGCGGAAACTGTGGCCAACAGCGCCGAATTGCACCTGGAGCAGATCATTGATCTGATCAAAGCCGCCCACGAGAAGGGCCAGGATGTGGCGCGCGTCCATTCCGGCGACCCAAGCCTGTATGGCGCCATTGGTGAACAGATCCGCCACCTGCGGGAGTTGGGCATTCCCTTCCAGATCATCCCCGGCGTCACCGCCGTGGCTGCCTGTGCAGCCTTGCTGGAGGCGGAGCTGACCCTGCCTGACATCGCCCAGAGCGTGATCCTGACCCGCTATGCCGACAAGACCAGCATGCCGGCCGGCGAGGACTTCGACAGCCTGGCCCGGCATGGCACCACCATGGCGATTCACCTGGGGGTCAATCACTTGGAGAAGATCGTCGCTGAACTGCTGCCACACTACGGCGCGGATTGCCCGATTGCCGTGGTGCACCGGGCTACCTGGCCGGATCAGGATTGGGCGATAGGAACGCTGAGCGACATTGCCGGGAAAGTGGCGGCCAAGGGCTTTCGGCGTACGGCGCTGATTGTGGTGGGCCGGGTGCTGGCCAGTGACAGTTTCAGTGAGTCATCGCTGTACCGGGCAGGCCATGCGCACCTTTATCGCCCATAACAAACAAAATTAACTTAAGAACATAAATAACTGTTTTAACTGAATAAATATGGTGAACCCTGTGAGAGCGGGCAAGCCCGGCTCAAAAGTTAATCTCCTTTGACAGATAACTATCACAATCCGTTGATTTTAAAGAATAAAAAAACGGCGCTCACGGGGCGCCGTTTTTTTTGTTCGCAGTGAACGTCTTACTCAGTAGTAGGCGTTTTCTTTCTGCGTGTGATCGGTCACGTCACGCACGCCCTTAAGCTCTGGAATACGCTCCAGCAAGGTGCGCTCGATGCCTTCGCGCAGGGTCACGTCCGCTTGGCCGCAGCCTTGGCAGCCGCCACCGAACTTGAGCACCGCAATGCCGTCATCGACCACGTCGATCAGGCTGACCTGGCCGCCGTGGCTGGCCAGGCCTGGGTTGATTTCGGTCTGCAGGTAGTAGTTGATACGCTCGTTCACCGGGCTGTCGGCGTTGACGTTGGGCACCTTGGCGTTTGGCGCTTTGATGGTCAACTGGCCGCCCATGCGGTCGGTGGCGTAGTCGACCACGGCGTCGTCGAGGAAGGCTTCACTGAAGGCGTCGATGTAGGCGGTGAAGCTTTTCAGCCCCAGGGCGGTGTCTTCAGGTTTTTCTTCACCAGGCTTGCAGTAGGCGATGCAAGTTTCGGCGTATTGGGTGCCGGGCTGGGTGATAAAGACGCGAATGCCGATACCCGGGGTGTTCTGCTTGGACAGCAGGTCAGCCAGGTAATCGTGGGCGGCGTCAGTAATGGTTATGGCAGTCATGGAAACTCCTCACAGGCTTGCCGGCAGTTTACGCCAAATTATTACGCAGGTACAAAGTCCTAGTGTTTTTGTCGGGATAGGTTTGTTTGCGGGGGGGATGTACATATCCGTTATTTGGGTAACGGCCGCGTATGGTTCCGCCCTTACGGCGGGTCACTTTGGAAAAGCCCCAAAGTAACCAAAGGGCTCTTGCCCCAACACTCGGTACCTCGCCTAGGCTCGGTATGCCCGTAATCCGACAGTGATTTGGGGGGCCGCCGCCACGCGCCATCCATGGCGCGGGGCGGCTAAACCGGCATCCCTGCCGGTTTACCCCCCAAATCCCTGCCGAATTCCGGCCAGCGTGTTTAACGGGGCGCCTAAGATCAAAATCAAAAGCAAAAGCACAGCGGCCTGACAGCCGGCTTGAGTGGTGTAGAGCAAAGGCAAACGCGGTCCTGTAGGAGCCGGGGGGGACGCCGGGTTACCCACGGATTCAAGCCGGAGTGAGGGCACACCGAGCCTAGGCGAGGTGCCGAGTGTTGGGGCGGAGCGTTTTTGGTTACTTTTTGCGCTCTTCAAAAAGTGACCCGCTGTAAGAGCGGAACCATAAGCCGCCATCACCCAAATAACGGATATTCACTCCAAAAAACCCTCACAAATTCTCATACCGATTCATATCCAACACCCCCTCCTCAACCGGCGTTGTCTCTCGAATGTACTCCGACAAATCATGGAAATACTGCCAAAACAGCGGATGACTACGCCGCACACCCCAACGATCCACAATCTTCTCAAACCGCTTGGCATCCTTGGCCCGCTCCATTTCAGCCACAAACTCCGGCACGTCCTGCGCCGGAATATTGAACATAAAGTTCGGATAGCTGCTCAACACACCCGGATAGATGGTCACTGTGTCCAGGCCCGGCTGATAGCGATAAGCCTCACCCAACAGAAACGCCACATTACTGTGAGCACGATTGCGCAACATGCTGTAGACCACACGCTTACCGCTGGCAGTCTCAACCCGCAGCATCGTCGCTTCAGGCAATAGATCGATAACCTTGAGCCCGGCGGCCGGGCGTGAGGTCAGGCGGCTCAGCGCTTGCTCGGCATCCTGCAACGCCGGGTCGATACCATCACGGGAGCAATAGGCGCCAGTGCAGCGGTTGATCGGGTCCGGGCTGGCATTCAGATCGCCATAACGCGTGAGCAACTGGTTGGCAAAGTCGCGCTTCGGATCGTTTTCGCTCAGATGCAAGCCGGTGGGCTTGTCGTCATCAATCGCCTCATAGTCCATCCACAACTTGAGCTTGCCACTGTTTTGATACCAGTCATCGAGGAAGTCTTCGCGGGAGTCTGCAGGCATCAGGCGCAGGAAGTTCTGCTCGGCGCCGTTGCGGATCAGGTCGAAGTACAAGCGGGTCTGGGCTTGGTGCGACACATTGCCGAACACATCAAAATTCACCGCCAACTGATAATAGGTGCGCTCCAGCAACGGATAGTCAAACAGCCACATCGTCTGCGGCACTTCACCAATCAAGCCCTTGGTCACCGAGGCACTGTCGAAGTGGCGAAAAATGCTCAGCAAGGCGTTGTCATTCCCGGCCCACAGCGACGACCAGCTTGGCGCGGGAACGTCCGCATAGTTGTCACGGCGCAGCGCTTCGTATTGATTACGCTTGTCACGGTAAGCGAGCCACAGGCTCAGCACACTGCCTACGTCATCGTTCTGCCCCGGCATGGCCAGCAACGGCGTGGCCTGGCCGCGATAACGGGCATCGGTGATGTAGAGGTCATGGTCCGGGTCCTGGAACAGGGTCCAGAAATTGTCGCGGATCACGTCCGTGGCGATCTGCCCACGGCACACGGGCCCACGAATAAAGGTGCGTACGAAATACTCGGCGTTGTCCAGCATGAACTGGTAACGCGCCTTGGCTGGAATCGCCTCGAAGGTTTCGAAGGGGTTGGCGCGACGGCCCGGTCCGTAGCCAGGCAAGGCGTTGACCTGCCAGTTGCCGGCGTAGAACAGCGCTTTGATGCGGGCCATTTTCTCGGCGCTGAGCGGGTACGTGATGTGGGTTTTATGCACGATCACGCCCTGCACCGGCCACAGGCGGTAGTAAACCTGGGTGCCTGGGTCATCGTTCGGGCGGCGAGTTGCGATCAGGTCAATCGGCTGCCCGCTCGGCGTACGCGAGCGCACCCACTGGAAGAAATGCCCCGGCTCGCCGTTTTCGAAGTAGAGATGGGCGAGGAACAAATGCTCGAACAACCAGCGCGCTACCAGGCTCTCCCTGGCCCCGGGCTGGTTGAGCAGGTTTTCCCACTGCTGTACCTGCAGTGCTTCCTTGGCGCTGGGTGCCAAGCCTTGTTCATCGATAGGCGCGCCGGACGCGAGCCAGCGTTGCAAGGTCTGATACTGCTGGTCCGTCAGGCCGGTGACCGCCAGCGGCATACCTTCCTTGGGATGGGCACCCGCGTAGGCAGTGAACTCGCCGGGCATGGCGCACATGTTTTGTCGGTTCAGGCCCAGTACGATCTCTTCGGGCAGCTTGGCGTTGGGTTGCAGCGGTGCGTTATGACCCAACTCCAGCATGCGCGCCATCAGCGCAGCCTGGCTGCCCTGCGCATCCAATACTGAGTAAAAGCCCTTCTGCTGCCAGGCCTGCTTGCCGAAAGCGTCATAGAACAGCCGAGTGGTCGGCGTCGCCTGGCTGCGCTCGCCATCGTAGACCGGTACTTTGCTCGCACCTCGCGCTACGCCTTCGGCACTGCCCAGGTTCAGTTGGCAGGCGGAGTCATAGCAGGCATGGCAAGCCACGCATTTCTCGGTGAAGATCGGTTGAATGTCGCGGGTGTACGAAATCGCCGGGGCGGGTCCGTCGGCCTGCGCAATGCAGGCGACCAGTGCCAGGGCAGCACTGGTGATGAGGCGAAGTGACATGTATCCGGTCCCGATTCAATACGTACGCTGAAAATTTGCCGGTGATTCTACCGGGCCACGCCCCCTTCCAACATGAACGATATTCATGCAAAAACTGCGCATGCTCTAAATCGGCACAGGTTTGTTATGATTCACGCCCTCCGAAATGCCTGACCAGAGTAGTCCCATGTCCGATCGTAGCGTTCGTCTGCAAGCCCTTCATCAAGCCCTCAAGGAACGTATCCTGATCCTCGACGGCGGTATGGGCACGATGATCCAGAGCTACAAGCTTGAGGAAAATGACTACCGTGGCAAACGCTTCGCCGATTGGCCAAGCGACGTCAAGGGTAACAACGACCTGCTGGTGCTCACCCGGCCCGACGTGATCGGTGGCATCGAAAAAGCCTACCTGGATGCTGGCGCCGACATCCTCGAAACCAACACCTTCAACGCCACGCGCATCTCCATGGCCGACTACGGCATGGAAGAACTGGCCTATGAACTGAACGTAGAAGGCGCACGCCTGGCGCGCAAGATTGCCGACGCCAAGACCGCCGAAAACCCGGCCAAGCCGCGTTTCGTCGCCGGCGTGCTCGGCCCGACCAGCCGCACCTGCTCGCTGTCGCCCGACGTGAACAACCCCGGCTACCGCAACGTGACCTTCGATGAACTGGTGGAAAACTACACCGAGGCCACCCAAGGCCTGATCGAAGGCGGTGCCGACCTGATCCTGATCGAGACCATCTTCGACACCCTCAACGCCAAGGCCGCGATCTTTGCCGTGCAAGGTGTGTTCGAAGCGTTGAACATCGAACTGCCGATCATGATCTCCGGCACCATCACCGACGCCTCCGGCCGTACGCTGTCGGGCCAGACCACCGAAGCGTTCTGGAACTCCGTGGCCCACGCCAAGCCGATTTCCGTGGGCCTCAACTGCGCCCTGGGCGCCAGCGAGCTGCGTCCGTACCTGGAAGAGTTGTCGAACAAGGCCAACACCCACGTTTCTGCGCACCCGAACGCCGGCCTGCCCAACGAATTCGGTGAATACGATGAGTTGCCGTCACAAACCGCCAAGGTCATCGAAGAGTTTGCCCAGAGCGGCTTCCTCAACATTGTCGGCGGTTGCTGCGGCACCACGCCGGGCCACATCGAGGCTATCGCCAAGGCCGTGGCCGGTTACGCACCGCGCCAGATCCCGGATATCCCGAAGGCTTGCCGCCTGTCGGGCCTGGAACCCTTCACCATCGATCGCAGCTCGTTGTTCGTCAACGTCGGTGAGCGCACCAACATCACCGGCTCGGCCAAGTTCGCCCGCCTGATCCGCGAGGACAACTACACCGAGGCCCTGGAAGTCGCCTTGCAGCAGGTGGAAGCCGGCGCCCAGGTGATCGACATCAATATGGACGAGGGCATGCTCGATTCGAAGAAGGCCATGGTGACCTTCCTCAATCTGATTGCCGGCGAGCCGGACATCTCCCGCGTGCCGATCATGATCGACTCCTCCAAGTGGGACGTGATCGAAGCTGGCCTCAAGTGCATCCAGGGCAAGGGCATCGTCAACTCCATCAGCATGAAGGAAGGTGTGGAGCAGTTCATTCACCACGCCAAGCTGTGCAAGCGCTATGGCGCCGCCGTGGTGGTGATGGCGTTCGACGAAGCCGGCCAGGCCGACACCGAAGCGCGCAAGAAAGAAATCTGCAAACGCTCCTACGACATCCTGGTCAATGAAGTCGGCTTTCCGCCGGAAGACATCATCTTCGACCCGAACATCTTCGCGGTCGCCACCGGTATCGAAGAGCACAACAACTACGCTGTCGACTTCATCAACGCCTGTGCCTACATTCGTGACGAACTGCCGTACGCGCTGACCTCCGGCGGCGTGTCCAACGTGTCGTTCTCGTTCCGTGGCAACAACCCGGTGCGTGAGGCGATCCACTCGGTGTTCCTGCTGTATGCGATCCGCAACGGTCTGACCATGGGCATCGTCAACGCCGGCCAGCTGGAGATCTACGACCAGATCCCGGCCGAGTTGCGCGACGCCGTTGAAGACGTGGTACTCAACCGCACGCCGGACGGCACCGACGCCCTCCTCGCCATCGCTGACAAGTACAAGGGCGACGGCAGCGTAAAAGAGGCCGAAACCGAGGAATGGCGTGGCTGGGACGTGAACAAGCGCCTGGAACACGCTCTGGTCAAGGGCATCACCACGCATATTGTTGAAGATACCGAAGAATCGCGGCTGTCGTTTGCACGCCCGATCGAAGTGATCGAAGGCCCGCTGATGTCTGGCATGAACATCGTCGGCGACCTGTTCGGCGCGGGCAAAATGTTCCTGCCCCAGGTGGTGAAATCCGCCCGCGTCATGAAGCAGGCCGTGGCCCACTTGATCCCGTTTATCGAGCTGGAAAAAGGCGACAAGCCGGAAGCCAAGGGCAAGATCCTGATGGCGACGGTGAAAGGCGACGTGCACGACATCGGCAAGAACATCGTCGGCGTGGTGCTGGGTTGCAACGGCTATGACATTGTCGACCTCGGCGTGATGGTGCCGGCGGAGAAGATCCTGCAGGTGGCCAAGGAGCAGAAGTGCGACATCATCGGGCTGTCCGGCCTGATCACGCCGTCCCTGGATGAGATGGTGCACGTGGCTCGCGAGATGCAGCGCCAGGACTTCCACCTGCCGCTGATGATCGGCGGTGCTACCACGTCCAAGGCGCATACGGCGGTGAAGATCGAGCCCAAGTACAGCAACGATGCCGTGGTGTATGTCACCGACGCCTCGCGTGCAGTCGGTGTGGCGACTCAGTTGCTGTCCAAGGAGCTGAAAGCCGGCTTCGTGGAGCGTACCCGCGAGGAATACGTGGAAGTGCGCGAGCGCACCGCAAACCGCAGCGCCCGCACCGAACGCCTGAGCTACCCGGCGGCCATCGCCAAGAAGCCGCAGTTCGACTGGAGCACCTACACGCCGGTAGTGCCGACCTTTACCGGCGCCAAGGTCCTGGACAATATCGACCTCAACGTACTGGCCGAATACATCGACTGGACGCCGTTCTTCATTTCCTGGGACCTGGCGGGCAAATTCCCACGCATTCTGACTGATGAAGTCGTCGGTGAAGCGGCGACTTCGCTGTACGCCGACGCCCAGGAAATGCTCAAGAAGCTGATCGACGAAAAACTCATCAGCGCCCGTGCGGTGTTCGGTTTCTGGCCGACCAACCAGGTGCAGGACGATGACCTGGAAGTCTACGGCGAAGACGGCCAGCCGATCGCCAAACTGCACCACTTGCGCCAGCAGATCATCAAGACCGACGGCAAGCCGAACTTCTCCCTGGCCGACTTCGTGGCGCCCAAGGACAGCGGCGTGACCGACTACATCGGCGGTTTCATCACCACCGCCGGCATCGGCGCCGAAGAGGTCGCCAAGGCCTACCAGGACGCGGGCGACGACTACAACTCGATCATGGTCAAGGCCCTGGCCGACCGCCTGGCCGAAGCCTGCGCCGAATGGCTGCACCAGCAAGTGCGTAAAGACTACTGGGGTTACGCCAAGGACGAGCAACTGGACAACGAAGCGCTGATCAAGGAGCAGTACAGCGGCATCCGCCCTGCCCCCGGCTACCCGGCATGCCCGGATCACACCGAGAAAGGCACCTTGTTCCAACTGCTCGACCCCGAGGCACGCGAGATGGAAGCGGGGCGCAGCGGCGTGTTCCTCACCGAACACTACGCGATGTTCCCGGCGGCAGCGGTCAGCGGCTGGTATTTCGCCCACCCGCAGGCGCAGTATTTCGCCGTGGGCAAGGTCGACAAGGACCAGGTGGCGAGCTACACCGCGCGCAAAGGCCAGGACCTGAGCGTGACCGAGCGCTGGTTGGCGCCGAACCTGGGTTACGACAACTAAGCGTCGCTGGATTGTCTATGCTGTCCCTCACACACCTGGTGTCGAGGGACCCATGGACGATCAAAAGCCACCGACCTTCTGGCAGATGCTCCACAGCGTCATGGCCGCCGCGTTTGGCGTGCAAAGCGGCAAGAACCGCGCGCGGGATTTCACCCACGGCAAGCCCAGCCACTTTGTGATCCTGGGGGTTTTGTTTACGGCGGTGTTCGCGCTGACGCTGTTTGGCATCGTGCAACTGGTGCTGCACCTGGCTGGCGTGTAAACCCAACCTGACTGTAGGAGCTGGCAAGCCAACTCCTACAGGGGTCCGTATCTATGACTACTGGTGGCTGACCCAGAACACGGCAGTCCCAACCACCAGGATTATCAAGAACAGAATGGCCCAGGCGTCCACGGTACTGTCGGGTTTACGGGCTTTTGTCGAATTGCTCATCGCATCGCCTCTTGTCGGTTTTATAGGTGATAACGTTCAGACACGATCACAGTAAAGTCGACGATTGCCCGCATGACAAATGTGGGTATCGCGATAACCGTTCTCATTAGTCATTTTGGTTATTTGCATATACTCAAACATCACTTTTGCGCATAAACGCAAACTGGTATCGTGCGCCGGCTCCGTTGGGAGTGCGCGGCCGTGCGCGCAGATTTGCCGAGAACAGGACCTATATGTACGTATACGACGAATACGATCAGCGCATCATCGAGGACCGCGTCAAGCAGTTCCGTGATCAGACCCGACGCTACCTAGCAGGTGAACTGAGCGAAGAAGAGTTCCGCCCTCTGCGCCTGCAAAATGGCCTTTATGTTCAGCGCTTTGCGCCGATGCTGCGGGTGGCCGTGCCCTATGGCCAACTGACGTCGCGCCAGACGCGCATGATGGCCAAGATTGCCCGCGACTTCGACAAAGGCTATGCCCACATCAGTACCCGCCAGAACGTACAGTTCAACTGGCCGGCGCTGGAAGATGTGCCGGACATCCTGGCTGAACTGGCCACCGTGCAGATGCACGCCATTCAGACCAGCGGTAACTGCCTGCGCAACGTGACCACCGACCAATTCGCCGGTGTTGCCGCCGACGAACTGATCGACCCACGCCCCTGGTGCGAAATCGTCCGTCAGTGGACCACCTTCCACCCCGAATTCGCCTACCTGCCACGCAAGTTCAAGATCGCCATCAATGGCTCGACCTCGGACCGTGCGGCCATCGAAGTGCACGATATCGGCCTGGAACCGGTGCACAACGAAGCCGGCGAACTGGGCTTCCGCGTATTGGTAGGTGGCGGCCTCGGCCGTACCCCGGTCGTCGGCGCCTTTATCAACGAGTTCCTGCCGTGGCAGGACCTGTTGAGCTACCTCGACGCGATCCTGCGGGTTTACAACCGCTATGGCCGTCGTGATAACAAGTACAAGGCCCGGATCAAGATCCTGGTCAAGGCGCTGACCCCTGAGGTGTTCGCCCAGAAAGTCGACGCCGAGATGGAACACCTGCGCGGCGGCCAGACCACCCTGACCGAAGCCGAAGTGCACCGCGTCGCCAAACACTTCGTCGACCCTGAGTACAAGGCCCTGAGCAATCAGGACGCCGAGCTCGCAGCACTTGACCAAGAGCATCCAGGCTTCGCCCGCTGGCGTGGCCGCAACACCCTGGCGCACAAAAAGCCGGGCTACGTGGCCGTAACCTTGTCGCTGAAACCTACCGGGGTTGCACCGGGCGATATCACCGACAAGCAACTGGACGCCGTGGCCGACCTGGCCGAGCGCTACAGCTTTGGTCAACTGCGCACCTCCCACGAGCAGAACATCATTCTCGCGGACGTTGAGCAGAGCCAACTGTTCACCCTGTGGGGCGAGTTGCGCGAAGGCGGATTCGCCACGCCGAACATCGGCCTGCTGACCGACATCATCTGCTGCCCGGGCGGCGATTTCTGCTCCCTGGCCAACGCCAAGTCGATCCCGATTGCCGAATCGATCCAGCGCCGTTTCGACGACCTGGATTACCTGTTCGACATCGGCGAGCTGGACTTGAACATCTCCGGTTGCATGAACGCCTGTGGTCACCACCACGTCGGCCACATCGGCATCCTGGGCGTGGACAAGAAAGGCGAAGAATTCTACCAAGTGTCCCTGGGTGGCAGCGCCAGCCGCGATGCGAGCCTGGGCAAGATCCTCGGCCCATCCTTCGCCCAGGAAGCCATGCCTGAGGTGATCGGCAAGCTGATCGACGTCTACATCGAACAGCGCACCGAAGATGAGCGTTTCATCGACACCTACCAGCGCATCGGCATCGACCTGTTCAAGGAGCGCGTCTATGCAGCGAATCATTAAGAACAACGAAGTCCTCGATGAAACCTGGCACCTGCTGCCCAAGGACGCGAGCTTCGACGGCATCTCCAACTGCGACGACCTGATCGTGCCGTTGGCCCTGTGGCGCGAACACGGCCACGCCCTCAAGGCCCGCGACGGCGGCCTGGGCGTGTGGCTGGACGCCGATGAAGAAGCCGAAGAGATCGGTGACGACGTGGAGCACTTCCAGGTCATCGCCCTGAACTTCCCGGCCTTCACCGACGGCCGCAACTACTCCAACGCACGCCTGCTACGTGACCGTTACGGTTACAAAGGCGAGCTGCGCGCGATTGGTGACGTGCTGCGCGACCAGTTGTTCTACCTGCGCCGCTGCGGGTTCGATGCCTTCGCCCTGCGCGCCGACAAAGACCCGTACGAAGCGCTGGAAAGCCTCAAGGACTTCTCGGTGACGTACCAGGCCGCCACGGATGAACCGCTACCGCTGTTCCGTCGTCGCCAATAAACTACTGTAGGAGCGGGCTTGCCCGCGAAGATCGTCAACGATAACGCGTGAGTCCTGGATGAACGTGTTGCCTGTGAGGTCTTCGCGAGCAAGCTCGCCCCTACAGGTTCTCGCTGATCAATCCTAATACCTGCTTCTGCCCTACGCTGCAGGGCACACCTTCCGGCTGCGCCCGTACCGCTTCGATCACCCCCAGCAGTTGCGCCTTGCTATGGGCCAGTTGCGCTTGCATCTCTTCGATCTGCGCGACCTTGCGCTCCAATGCCTCGATCAACTCTTCGCGCTTGTGCTCGCCCGGCGCCGGCATCAGTGCCTTGAGTTCCTGCAAGGTAAAGCCTGCCTGTTGCGCGCTCTGGATCAGTTGCAGGGTTTGCAGCGCCTGCGGCGCATATCGTCGATAACCATTGGCCTGGCGCCCCACCTGGCTGATCAGCCCCTCAGCCTCATAAAAGCGGATCCGCGAAGCCGCTAACCCACTCTGCCTTGCCAGCTCACCAATATTCATCACCGCCCCGCGCTTGACATTAAAGTTAACTTTAAGCTTAGCCTGAGGCCTCCCTCGCTCAGGAGTCAACCCATGTCACCCTTTGAAGCCCTGCAATTGCCCAATGGTCAAGTCCTCTCCAACCGCATCGCCAAGGCCGCGATGGAAGAAAATATGGCCGATGGCAATCAGGCACCGTCGCGCGAATTGAAGCAGTTGTACAAGGCCTGGGCGCAGGGCGAGCCCGGCTTGTTGATCACCGGCAACGTGATGGTCGACCGCCGCGCCATGACCGGCCCCGGCGGCGTGGCGCTTGAGGATGAGCAGCACCTGGCGAGCTTTCGCGAGTGGGCCGACGTGGCGCGCGACAACGGCGTGCACTTCTGGGTACAACTCAGCCACCCAGGTCGCCAGACGCCGGCCAACCTGCGCCAGCAGGCCATTGCACCGTCCGCCGTGGCGCTCGACCTGGCCGGTTTCTCGAAGATGTTTGCCACGCCCAAGGCCATGACCGAAGACGACATCCAGGACGTGATCCAGCGCTTCGCCACCAGCGCACGCCTGGCCGAGCAAGTCGGGTTTACCGGCGTGCAGATCCACGGTGCCCATGGCTACTTGCTCAGCCAGTTCCTTTCACCGCTGAGCAACCAGCGCACCGACCGCTGGGGCGGTTCCCTGGAGAACCGCGCGCGGCTGTTGCTGGAAGTGATTCGTGCAGTGCGCGCTAACGTCAGCCCGTCGTTTTGTGTCGCCGTCAAACTAAACTCTGCCGACTTCCAACGGGGCGGCTTTGCAGAAGCCGACGCACGCGCCGTGGTCGAAATGCTCAACCCGTTGCCCATCGACCTGCTGGAGTTATCCGGTGGCAGTTACGAAGCGCCGGCCATGCAAGGTGAAGCACGTGACGGTCGCACCCTGGCACGTGAGGCGTACTTCCTGGAGTTCGCCAGCCAACTGGCGACCATCGCCAAGATGCCGGTGATGGTCACCGGCGGCATTCGCCGCCTGCCCATCGTGCAACAGGTGCTGGACAGCGGCGTCGCCATGGCCGGGATCGCCACGGCCCTGACGCTGGAGCCGCAACTGATCCAGCACTGGCGCGAAGGCCGCGACCCCAACCCGCAACTCAAACCCATGGACTGGAAGCGCAAACCCCTGGCATCCCTCGCCATCCTCGCCGTGGTGCGCTACCAGATGCGCCGCCTCAGCCGCGGCCATTTGCCCAAAGCCAATGTTGCGCCGTGCATGGCGTTGGTGCGCGACCAATGGTTTCTGGCGCGACGCACCCGGCAGTACCGCGCAGCCATGACGCAATCTTCACATTAAAGGATGAACATCCGCCGTGATCGAACTGTCCCCTATTGATCAGCAGTTTTTAACCTCACTGACGATTGGAGTTCTTCATGGCGAAAATCAACCTGGCCCAGCAATTGGCGACCACCCTTGAACAGGCGGGCATCAAGCGCATCTGGGGCCTGACCGGCGACAGCCTGAACGGCCTCACCGACGCCCTGCGCACCATGGACAGCATCGAATGGATGCATGTGCGCCACGAGGAAGTGGCTGCCTTTGCCGCTGGCGCCGAAGCGGCGGCCACCGGCGAATTGACCGTATGCGCCGGCAGTTGCGGGCCGGGCAACCTGCACTTGATCAATGGCCTGTTCGACTGTCATCGCAACCATGTGCCGGTGCTGGCGATTGCCGCGCAGATCCCGTCGTCGGAGATCGGCCTGAACTACTTTCAGGAAACCCATCCGCAGGAACTGTTCAAGGAATGCAGCCACTTTATCGAACTGGTGACTAACCCCGAGCAGATGCCCCATGTGCTGCACCGCGCCATGCGTTCGGCGATCCTCAATCGGGGCGTCGCGGTGGTGGTGATTCCGGGCGATGTGTCGCTGTTGGAAGTGGAAGACAAGCTAAAGCCTTGGCCAACCTTGCATGCGCCACGCACGCTGCCGGCGGAACAGGACCTGCAACGCCTCACCGAGATCCTGGAAAGCAGCCAGAAAACCACCCTGCTGTGCGGCAGCGGCTGTGCCGGCGCCCATGATCAAGTGGTGGCCTTGGCCGACGCCCTCGGCGCTCCCGTGGTGCATGCACTGCGCGGTAAAGAGCATGTGGAATGGGACAACCCGTTCGACGTAGGCATGACCGGCCTGATCGGCTTCAGCTCCGGCTACCATGCCATGCTCGACTGCGACACCTTGATCATGCTCGGCACCGACTTCCCCTATCGCCAGTTCTACCCCACTGACGCCAAGATCATTCAGGTCGACCGCAATCCGCAGGCGCTCGGCCGCCGCGCCACACTGGACCTGGGTATTGCCGCGGATGTCAGCGAAACCATCGGCGCCCTGCTGCCGCGCCTGACGCGCAAGACCGATCGCAGCTTTCTCGAAACCTCCCTGAAGCACTACGAGAAAGCCCGCCAAGGGCTGGACGACCTCGCTCAACCCTCGAAAGCCAATCGACCGATTCACCCGCAATACGTCGCACGCCTGCTCAGTGAATTGGCGGATGACGATGCGATCTTCACCGCCGATGTCGGCTCGCCCACCGTGTGGGCTGCGCGCTATTTGAAGATGAATGGCAAGCGCCGGCTGATCGGTTCGTTCAACCACGGCTCGATGGCCAATGCCATGCCCCAAGCCATTGGTGCCCAGGCAGCCTTTCCGGATCGGCAGGTGATCTCGATGTCGGGTGACGGTGGTTTCGCCATGCTGATGGGGGATTTCATCTCCTTGGCGCAGTTGAAACTGCCGGTGAAAGTCATCGTGTTCGATAACTCTTCCTTGGGATTCGTTGCCATGGAAATGAAAGCTGCGGGCTATCTGGATGCCGGTACCGAGCTGAAAAACCCGGATTTCGCCGCCATGTCCAACGCCATGGGCATCCTCGGCATTCGCGTGGAGCAGTCCGAAGACCTGGAACCGGCCCTGCGCCGCGCCCTCGCCCATGACGGCCCGGTGCTGGTGGACGTGGTCACCGCGACCCAGGAGTTGGTGATGCCGCCGACCATCAAGCTGGAACAGGCCAAGGGTTTCAGCCTGTATATGCTCAAGGCGGTGATGAGTGGCCGTGGCGATGAAGTGATCGAACTGGCGCGTACCAACTGGTTGCGCTGAACCCAATGTGGGAGCGGGCTTGCTCGCGAATGCAAGCTGTCAGTTGATAAATACATCGACTGACGCTCCGCTTTCGCGAGCAAGCCCGCTCCCACAATTTGATCTCGTTGCAAATCAAGCGTGCTGTTTTTCCACCCATTTACCGTAGGCATCGATAAACGCCTGCAGGAACGGCTTGGTCTTTTCCGACACCTTGCCGGCGTCGTCAAACACGTTGCCCGCGCCCCCCAGGTAAGCTTCTGGCTGCTGCATACACCACACATCAAGGAACACCAGGGACTGGCGCAGATGATGGTTGGCGCCAAACCCACCAATCGCACCCGGCGACACACTGATGATCGCGCCCGGCTTGCCACTCCAGGCGCTCTGGCCGTAAGGGCGCGAACCGACGTCGATGGCGTTCTTCAGCGGGGCGGGCACGGAGCGGTTGTATTCCGGGGTCACGAACAACACCGCGTCGGATGAGCTCACTTGTTTGCGGAAAGTACTGTAGGCTGCCGGCGGTGTGGACCCGTCAATATCTTCGTTGTAGAGCGGCAAATCGCCAATTTCCACAATGTTCAACTTCAGGTTGGCAGGGGCCAGTTCGGCCAGTGCCAGTGCGACCTTGCGGTTGATCGAGTCTTTTCTCAAGCTGCCGACCACGACGGCGACGGTGTAGACCTTGCTCATTGGGGTTTCCCGACGTCTGACTAAAGGAGCTTGTAGTTATAGAGTCTTCGCGGCGTGTTCACCAGAAGGTTTTGATATTCCTGCGGGCGTTTGCCTGGCACTGCGACACGTAGGAAGCATCTGAAAATATCAGCGAATAGTATTTTTATTCCGTAAGTAAACTACCCCGCTCCATGACGGTCTACAGAACCGCAAATCGAGTGTTTATCTCCAGAGGTTCTAAACAGATGGCAGCAGTATTAGTCGGACAGTTTCATGCCAGAGACGCAGAAGGACGCGTGTATTCGGTGCATGAGTTCCAGGAATCCAACCCGGCGCAAGGCGACCTGGCTGGCTCGGCACCTACCACCACCTACAAGCTGGCCATTGGCGACCGTGTAGAGAAACTGGAAGGCGACGAATTCAAATTGATCCAATCGGGCACCATTCTTGTGCGCGAATCGCAAACCACCCTCGCTTCATAAGATCTCGCCCTATCCACCTGCTCAGTCCTGGCCATTGACGGCATTGACTGGGCTGGGGTGATCACGGACGACGGATCTCCGTGACCTCAATGCTCTGCTCTCCCTGCACCTTCTTCAGCGTCACCATCAGCCGCCCCCTCTCGCCGTCAACGGCATACAGCGAACGCTGGTAGCCTGCGGAGTTGTAGCCGGGATGCGCGACCACCTGCCTGACCAACTCCATGCCCAGCACCGAGCCCACCTGCTCCACTACCTGCTCCTGGGAACGGATAAAGGCTTCAAGTGCCAGGTTTTCCGGCGGAGTTTCGCTTTGAGTGTCGAAGAGATAAGCAGCCACACAGCCGACGGTCACCAGGACCAGCAGTTGCTTGACCGTTACCCCGAGGCATATCGAGGGTAAAGGCATATGAGACCAGACCTGTTTTTGTTGTTAACGCCGGTAGCCGGCTGTGGTCGTTGATGATCAGCGCAGCCATTCTATTGAATACCCGGCCCGCTGCACATAGACTCCGGCGATGCGTTTACGTCATATCGAAGTGATTCAGGCCATCTTGCAGACCGGACACCCAGGCTTGGCCGCCGAGTGGTTGCAACTTTCCGTGGGCGAAGTGGAAGCGGCGCTCAAGGACGCCGAGCAGCAGCTTGGCTTCATGCTGTTCGCCAGTGTGCGTGGACGTTTGCAGGCCACCCGGGAAACCCTGGAACTGCAAGCCGAAATCGCCCACGTCTATGAAGCGCTGGAGCCGGTGCAACGTCTGGCCAGCCGTTTGAAACACCATCATGCCCCCACTCTGCGCGCCCTCTGCACGCCGCCCCTGGCCAGTCAACTGCTACCGCAAAGCATTGCAGCGTTGCGCCGACGCTTTCAGGACACACCGTGTAACCTGTCGAGCCAACCGACCCGAGAGATTGTCAGGAGCCTGCTGCTGCACGAAGCCGATGTGGGTTTGAGCCTGCATGACCCGGAACATCCGCAAATCCACAGCACGGTACTGGCCCAAGGCAAACTGCAGTTGCTCGCCCCCCATGGCTGGCTCAAGCCCAAACAGAAATACATCGCGCTACAGGACCTGGCCGGGCAATCGATGATCGGCCTGGAAGGCCAGGACCCGCTCAGCCGCCTGCTGGATGCCAAGCTGCAGGCCCTGCGCCCGCTGCCGGTGGTACAGACGCGCGTACAGACCTACCAAATGATGCGCAGCATGGTGGAAGCCGGAGAAGGCCTGGCGGTGGTTGACCCCTTCACCGCCTTTGGCGCACGGGAGGCGGGGCTGGATGCGTGCCCCGTGTCGCCGCCGATCATGGTCAGCCTGTACGCGCTGACCCTCAAGGACGGCACGTCCTCGCCGGCGCTGAATGCGCTGCTGGAGATCGTGACGCAGAAGGCCGAGGGCCTGCTGGCGGGTTAAGTCTTGTCGACTTCGCTTTTGAACAGCCGATACCAGAATATCGCCACTTCGTGGGTCTGCGGGTCGATGCCGCGATAGCGCAGGTGGTCGACCCCACCCATCACGTAACCGCAACGCTCGTACAAACGGCAGGCGCCGAGGTTGTTGTTCTGGGTTTCCAGCATCATGCCCGGCAGATTCTTTTTGCGACTCCAGAACTGCGCCACATCCAGCAACGCCTTCGCCACCCCGTGACGCCGCGCAGGCAAGGCCACCGCCAGCTCATCGACATGGGCAAAACCGTTCCAGTTGGTGCTGACCACAATATGCCCCACCGGGCGATCATCCAGGTAGGCCATGAAGATCGCACTGTCGGGCGCATCGCGGAAACTGGCGAACTCTTCGGGGTCGATGCCATAGCACTTGCGGTACGGCAAGATGCGTTCCACGGGCCATTGATCGACCCGCTTGCCCATCTGCGGCTCACCGTAGGCGCTGACCTCAAAGCTGAAATCATTGCCCCACACGTAGGCATCAAAGCCTTCGTCGGCGACCCTTACACTGAGCCCCGGATACTTCGGGTTCATTACAGCTTGCATAACCATCCTTAACCCTTGATGCAATCGACGGTGTAACAACGACCACTGCCGTCATCTTCGTGTTGCAACCCATGAACATCGGCGACAAAACCGGGGAAACTGCTATCGAACGTCCGGGCAAACGCCAGGTAATCGATGATCGAGCGCGTCGACTCGGTAAAGCGCTCGCCCGGCATGATCAATGGGATGCCAGGCGGATAAGGCACCAGCATTACCGCTGCGACGCGGCCTTGCAAGGCGTCAATGGAAACCGCCTCCACTTCGCCCCTCACCAATTGGTCATAGGCGTCCGCCGGTTTCATCGCGATTTCCGGCAAGACGGTGTACATGCGCTTGAGGTGTTTGGCCGTGGCATTGCTGCGGTAACAGCCGTGCAGTTGGTTGCACAGGTCGCGCAAACCCAGCCCTTGGTAACGCGCCGGCCCTTGTGCAAACACCGAAGGCAGGCAACTGGCCAGGCTGACATTGGCGTCGTAACTGCGCTTGAATTCCAGCAGCTCGGTGAGCAAGGTACTCCATTTGCCCTTGGTGATGCCCATGGAGAACAACACAAGGAAGGAATACAGCCCGGTTTTTTCCACCACCAGACCACGCTCCCAGAGGAATTTGCTGACGACCGCTGCGGGAATTCCGCAATCGCTGAGGGCTCCGCCGGCATTGAGGCCGGGCATCACCAGCGTGACTTTGATCGGGTCCAGCAACACATAGTCTTCGGCTACGTCGCCGAAGCCATGCCAATCATCCTCAGGGTGCAACAGCCAATCTGCGGTGACGACGCGGTCGATTCCCGCTACTGATGGCGGCTGCCAGATCGAAAACCACCAATCCTCTTCAGCAATGTGCTGGCGCAGGTTGGCCAGGGCACGGCGGAAACTCAGCGCCTCGTCGAACATTTCCTGCAACAGCGAACGCCCGGCCGGACCTTCCATCATCGCCGACGCCACATCCAGCGAGGCAATGATGCTGTATTGCGGCGAGGTGGAGATGTGCATCATGAAGGCTTCGTTGAAACGGTCACGGTCCAGCTGGCGTGCGCCGCCGTCCTGCACATGGATCATCGAGGCCTGGCTGAAGGCCGCCAGCAGCTTATGGGTCGAGTGGGTGGTGAACACCAGCGGGCTGTCTGGCGTACGCGAAGTACCCATCCCGTAGCGCCCGGAGAAGAACTCATGAAACGCGGCATAGGCGTACCAAGCCTCGTCAAAATGCAACACCTCGACGCTGTTGCCCAGTTGCTGCTTGATCAGCTCGGCGTTGTAGCACAGGCCGTCGTAGGTGGAGTTGGTGACCACGGCCAGTTTCACTTTCGGCGGGCGGCCATGGGTGAGCGGGCTGGCGTCGATCTTGGCGCGGATGGATTCGGGGCTGAATTCGCTCAAGGGAATCGGGCCGATAATCCCGAGTTCGTTGCGTTCGGGGCACAGGTACAGCGGGATGGCGCCGGTCATGATGATCGAGTGCAGCACCGACTTGTGGCAATTGCGGTCCACCAGCACCAGGTCATCACGCCCGACCATGGAATGCCAGACGATCTTGTTCGCGGTGGAGGTGCCGTTGATCACAAAGAAGGTGTGGTCAGCGCCAAAGTTGCGCGCAGCGCGGGCCTCGGCTTCGGCCAACGGGCCGGTGTGGTCCAGCAACGAGCCGAGTTCAGGCACTGATACCGACAGGTCCGAGCGCAGGGTGTTTTCCCCGAAGAACTGATGAAACGCCTGCCCCACCGGGCTCTTGCGGTAGGCCACGCCACCGCCGTGGCCCGGGGTGTGCCAGGAGTAGTTGGAGTCAGCGGTGTGCTGCACCAGCGCCTTGAAGAATGGCGGCAACAGGCCATCCAGGTAAGTGCGCGCCGCACGCGCGACTTGCCGCGCGAGAAACGGCACGGTGTCTTCGAACAGATAGAGAATGCCGCGCAGCTGGTTGAGTTCACTCATGGCGTCAGCCGGTGCGTTTTCCAGGGTGACTTGCTCGCCCAACGCAAAGATCGGCAAATTGGGCGCCCGCAGCCGCGCCAGGCGGATCAGCTCGACCATATTTTGCAGCAGGTGGGTATTTTCACCAGCCCCTTCGGCGGCGATCAGCATGCATGCCAGGCCATGATGGGTAGAAGCCACCAGTCGTCCTTCGGCGTAATCCATTGCGGAAAAAATACTGAAACCCTCTTGTTCCAGCTCTCGGGCGATGCCTCGGACCCGGTCACCGGCAACGGTGTCGGCCTTGATGTCGCGGTGCACGATAAGGACGGGGAACTTCAGGTCTTTATACATCAGCGCTTGTAGTCCTGAGGGCTATGCACTCAAGGGTAGAAGCTGGAAGCGGATGTGGCGAATGAAGATTTCGAACAGGCAACACACCCCTTGTAGGAGCCGGCTTGCCGGCGATGGCGGCCTCGAAACTATCGCAGGGTTCAAGGGCCCATCGCCGGCAAGCCGGCTCCTACAGGGAGGGTGGGTTATTGCTGGGTCAGTTGGGTCCACAACGCCGGAGCACCCGCCGACTTGGCAATCGCTTCCAGCCGCGCCGCGTGCTCGGCCAGGTCCTGCTCACTGGCGCGAATAATCGGGGTCGGTTTGCGATCCGCCGGCAACCGGCGGATTTCCGAAGGACGGTTGCCCGAGCCTTCCGCCGAACCGCTGCCATCGGAGGCGTTACCGGCCAGAGACAGGCTGGTCTGCCCGCCAGTCATGGTCAGGTAGACGTCGGCAAGAATCTCGGAGTCGAGCAAGGCGCCGTGAAGTTCACGGCCGGAGTTGTCGACGCCATAACGCTTGCACAACGCATCGAGGCTGTTGCGTTGGCCGGGGTGACGCTCACGGGCCATCATCAAGGTGTCGAGGATCGAGCAGTGCTGGGAAATGTCTGCACGATCGGTCTGCCCCATCAGGGCAAATTCGTTGTTGATGAAGCCGACGTCGAACGCCGCGTTATGGATGATCAGCTGCGCACCGTTAATGAATTCGAAGAACTCATCGGCAACTTCAGCGAAACGCGGCTTGCCCTTGAGGAATTCGTCGGTGATGCCGTGGACGCCAATCGCACCCTCGTCACTGTCGCGGTCCGGTTGCAGGTAGACGTGGAAGTGACGCCCAGTGAGGCGGCGACCCATCAATTCGACACAGCCGATTTCAATGATCCGGTGGCCGTCGGTCACCGGCATGCCGGTGGTTTCGGTATCGAGTACAACAGATCGGATGGCCATCAGGGTTCAGCTCTCAACGGTGTAGTGTGATTCAAGGGTCGCGATATTAACACGTGAGTCGGCATCAGCTCTGCTTGTAGCCGCGCACTTCGTCCACGCCACGGTTGGCCAACTGGTCGGCGCGTTCGTTGCCAGGGTGGCCGATGTGACCGCGCACCCACTTCCAGGTGATGTCATGGCGATTGCATTGCTCATCGAGCAGTTGCCACAGGTCGGCATTCTTCACCGGTTCCTTGGCCGCCGTCTTCCAGCCGCGCTTCTTCCAATTGACCATCCACTCGTTGATGCCCTTCATCACGTATTGCGAGTCGGTCACCAACAGCACGTTGCAACGGCGCTTGAGTTCTTCCAGGCCGCGAATGGCGCCCATCAGCTCCATGCGGTTATTGGTGGTATTGGGTTCGCCGCCCCACAACTCTTTCTCCACGCCCTTGCACACCAGCAACGCGCCCCAGCCGCCAGGGCCGGGGTTGCCCTTGCAGGCGCCATCGGTGAAGAGTTCTACGCTATCGGTCATCGGTTGCTCGGTATTCATTTAAAAAGAGGGTCATGCGTCGCTTTGCTTGCGGTTGACCTTGGCCATCGGCATCGGCACCAACTTGCCCATCGGCTCGCGGCGCACCTGTTGCACTGGCCGCAACCCGACCACGATCTTGCGCGCCACCAGCAGATAGAAGCCGCCACCCGACAATTGCCAGGCACCTGCGCGGCGCTCCCAGCCGGCCAGACGGGCTTGCCACTTGGTCGACGCAAGCGGCGGACGATAGCACCCGAAGCGACGTTTCTCCAGCGCGAAGCCCAGCAGGTTCAGCCAGTCCCCCACCCGTTGCGGCGAGATGCAACGCGCCTGGCGCAAGGCGTCGTGGGCGAACACATGGCGCAAGCCCCAACTGCTCCAGGGGTTGATCCCGACAATCAGCAAATGGCCACCCGGACGGACGCTGCTCGCCGCTTCGCGCAGCAAGCCGTGGGGCGACAGGCAGAAATCCAGGCCATGCTGCAACACCACCACATCGGCGGCGTGCTCGCTCAACGGCCAGGCCTGTTCCTCGCAGACAATCTCCACCCCCGGCAACGGTGCACCCAGGCGCACATTACGCTGAACCTGGGGCGCACACGGCGGCGTTTCGGCCGAAGGGCCGTAATGCACCAGGTAGCCGCCAAAGAACCGGCCCAACTCGTCGTCGAGCATGCGTCGTTCTTCGTCCAGCAGAAATTGCCCGATCGGACCGGACAGCCATTCACGGGCTGCGCTGATCAGGGCCAGCCACTCAGGATCGGCCTGGGCGAACGCTTTATCAGTCATTGCATTCTCCAACTCGCCTAGACGTTCTAAGATGCACCAATGTGTTCAGCTTGGCGAATCGAAGAATGATACAGATCAGTGCCCTGCCCGCCTTCACCGATAACTACATCTGGTTGTTACAAGACCCGAGCACCCAGCGCTGCGCCGTGGTCGACCCCGGCGATGCCGCGCCGGTGCTGGCCTGGCTCAAGCTAAACCCTGAGTGGGTCCTGAGCGACATCCTGATCACTCACCACCACCACGACCATGTCGGCGGCGTCGAACAACTCAAACGGGTGACTGACGCCAAGGTCTACGGCCCGGCCAACGAAAAGATCCCGGCGCGGGACGTAGCCTTGAACGATAACGACCGTATCACGGTGCTCGGCTGGGACTTCGACATTTATACCGTGCCTGGCCACACCCTGGGCCATATCGCCTTTTATCATCAGGGCGTGCTGTTCTGTGGCGACACCCTGTTCGCCGCCGGCTGCGGGCGCCTGTTCGAAGGCACGCCGGAACAGATGCACACCTCACTTGAGCGCTTGGCCGCACTCCCCGCCGACACCTTGGTGTACTGCACCCACGAATACACACAAAGCAACCTCAAGTTTGCCCAGGCCGTCGAACCGGATAACGCCGATATCGCCGAACGGGTGGAAAACGTCCGCCAATTGCGCGAACGTGGCGAGATCACGCTGCCTTCCAACCTGGCCCTGGAAAAGCGCACCAACCCCTTTCTGCGCACCTCTGAAACATCCGTTAAACAAAAAGCGGACGAACGGAATGGCCGCGACAACCGCTCTGGGGCCGAGGTGTTTGCTAGCTTGAGGGCTTGGAAAGATAAGTTCTAACGGGATGCAATCTGATACGTAATTTCTGAATGGTTGACCGGAACCAAACGGGTTTCTAGAATCGCCCGACATTTTTGCCCGGAACTTACTTCCAGCCAATGTCGTCATCTATTCGTAAATCCAACCATTCAGACGCATTGACCCGCCTGGCTCAAGCTGTGGCGGTGGCTGTGTCCGCTACGCTGGCGGGCTGCCAATCAAGCAATTTCACCGCACAATCCACCGTGCAACCCAAGCCAAACCTCAGCGCCAAGATCAAACAGAAACCCGTCATCTGGCTTTCGGAAAAACCGGCTCCCGAAGTGCCCCAGGATGTTTGGGAACGTATGCGACGGGGCTTTCAATTGCAGGATGGTGTAGGCGTCAACCCACGTATCGAGCAACAGCGACTGTGGTTCGCCAGCAACCCTTCCTTCCTTGAGAACGCCGGCGAACGCGGCAGCCTCTACATTCATTACATCGTCGAACGCCTTGAAGAACGCAACATGCCCCTGGAGCTGGCGCTGCTGCCAGTGATTGAAAGCGCCTACAACCCAATGGCCTATTCGCGCAGCGATGCAGTCGGCTTGTGGCAGTTCATCCCCTCCACCGGGCGCTACTTCAACCTGCGCCAGACCCGCGCCTATGATGGCCGTCGCGACATCACCGCCTCCACCACCGCCGCCCTTGACTACCTGACCCGTTTGCACGACATGTTCAACGGTGACTGGCTGCTGGCCCTTGCCGCCTACAACGCAGGCGAAGGCACGGTGAGCCGGGCGATCGAGCGCAACGAGAAGCTCGGCCTGCCGACCGACTACTGGAACCTGCCCCTGCCCCAGGAAACCAAGGACTACGTGCCCAAGTTCCTGGCGCTGTCCCAAGTGGTGCTGGCGCCCGAGGCCTATGGCGTCAACCTGAACCCGATTGCCAACACGCCGTATTTCGAAGTGGTTGAAGTCAAGCAAAGCATGGACCTGTCACGGGTTGCCGCGCTGGCCGAGATCGACGAAGACGAACTGTTCCAGCTCAACCCCGCGCTGAAGCAGCGCACCACCCTGGATGGCCCGCAGCATCTGCTGGTGCCGAGCTCCAAGGCGCAACTGCTCACCAGCACCCTTTCGACGATGAAGCCTGAAGAATTGCTGGCGATGCGTCCGAAAAAGCAGGTGTTCGACGAAGTCGAGACCGCTCGGGTTGCCGGGCGTACCCGCAGCTACAAGGTGCGCAGTGGCGACAACCTGACGCTGATCGCCAAGGCCAACAAGGTCGACGTGCATGACCTGCAGCGCTGGAACAAGCTCAACGGCCAGGCCCTCAAGGTCGGCCAGACCCTGGTGATGCAGGACACGCGCAAGCTGGTGGCCAAGGCTGACAGCAAGAAGCCGGTGCAATACAAGGTCAAGAAAGGCGACTCGCTGTACATCGTCGCCAAGCGTTTCAACGTTGAGATGCAACATCTCAAGCGTTGGAACCCGCGCACTGGCCAGGCGCTGAAGCCGGGGCAGATGCTGGTAGTTTCCGGGCCACGCTGACTAACAAACAAAGCTTGTTTGTGTGAGCGGGCTTTGTGGTGAGCGGGCTTGCCCCGCGCTGGGCTGCGCAGCAGCCCTAAAACCATGCAATGCGTTTTGTCTGGAACAATGCGTATAGCCAACGGGGCTGCTGCGCAACCCAGCGCGGGGCAAGCCCGCTCACCACAGCAAGCCCGCTCACCACGCAAGCCAGCGCCACATGGAATCTCCGTCAGCCGACCGGCTTTTTCCAACCGGAACAAGCTGTTACTGTACCGATCATAAAGCGCAAGCCGCCTGGATCGGATCCCTGACTTGAAGCGTCCCCTCCTTCTACTAATAAGTCTGGCCTTGAGCTTTGGTGCGAACGCGGCGATTACCGAGAGTCACGGTTATACGCAGTTCGGCAGCCTCAAGTACCCGGCCAAATTCACCCACTTCGATTGGGTAAACCCTGCAGCGCCGAAAGGCGGGACATTGCGGGTCATGGCCTTTGGCACCTTCGATACGCTCAACCCCTATACCTTCAAGGGCTCCAGCCCGGTTTCCACACCTAATTTCCTGCAATACGGCGTCAACGAGTTGAACGAGCCGTTGATGGTGGGAACCGGCCTGTACGCACCCTCCGGCGATGAGCCCACCTCCAGTTATGGGCTGATCGCCCAGTCGGTGGAGTACAGCGAGGACCGCAGTTGGGTGGTGTTCAACCTGCGCCCGGAAGCGCGCTTCCACGATGGCAAGCCGATCACCGCCTACGACGTGGCGTTTTCCTATCGCACGCTGCTGACCGAAGGCCACCCGCAGTACCGCACCAACCTGCAGGAAGTGGCGCGGGTGGATATTCTCAACCGGCACCGCATCCGCTTTGTGTTCAAGCGCGCCGGCAATCCGTTGCTGATCCTGCGCCTGGGCGAATTGCCGGTATTGCCCCAGCACTATTGGAAAAACCGCGATTTCAAGGCCACCACCTTCGAACCGCCTTTGGGCAGCGGGCCGTACCGCATCAGCAAGGTCACGCCTGGCCGGCAACTGGTGTTCGAGCGGGTCAAGGACTATTGGGGCAAGGACCTGCCGGTCAACCAGGGCTTCTATAACTACGACAAGGTCGAAGTGGAGTTCTATCGTGACAGCGACGTGGCCTTCGAAGCCTTCAAGGCCGGCGAATTCGATATCTATATCGAGCATCAGGCGAAAAACTGGGCCAATGGCTACAACTTCCCGGCGGTGAACCGGGGAGACGTGATCAAGGCGCAGATTGCCCACCAGATCCCGACCCAGAGCCAGGGCTTGTTCATGAACAGCCGGCGGCCGACCTTCAGCCAAACCAAGGTGCGCGAAGCCCTGGGGCTGATGTTCGACTTCGAATGGACCAACCGCACCCTGTTCAGCAGCGCCTACAAACGCACCTTGAGCTATTACCCCAACAGCGAATTCTCTGCCACCGGCGTACCCACCGGCCATGAATGGCTGATGCTCTCGCCCTACCGCGAGCAATTGCCGGCCAACCTGTTTACCCAGCCGTTCAGCCTGCCCCAGACCGACGGGCGCGGTATCCCCCGCGAAACCATGCGCCGCGCCCTGGCCTTGCTCGGGGACGCCGGCTGGAAACTCTCCGGCCAACGCCTGCTCAACAAGGACGGCCAACCGCTGCGCTTCGAGATCCTGCTGGTCAACCCGAACCTGGAGCGCATCCTGCAGCCCTATGTCGAGAACCTGCTCAGCGTCGGTATCGACGCGCGCCTGCGCACCGTCGACCGCGCCCAGTACAAGCAGCGCCTGGATCAATTCGACTTTGACATGATCCTGATCACCCTCAACCAGACCTTGAGCCCGGGCCTTGAGCAGTGGCAGTACTTCCACTCCAGCCAGGCCGCGATCAAGGGCAGCAAGAACTATGCAGGCATTGCCAACCCGATTGTCGATCACCTGCTGGAACAACTGCTGGCCGCCAAGACCCGCGAGGAGCAACTGGCCGCCGGCCGTGCCCTGGACCGGGTGCTGCTGTGGCAGCACTACAGTATTCCCAACTGGTACCTCAACTATCATCGCTTGGCGTACCGCAACCGGTTCGCCTTTGTCACCACGCCGCCCTATAGCCTGGGCCTGAGCGCGTGGTGGCTGAAAGCTTCGGAGAAAGCCCAATGATGTATTTGCGTACTGCACTGCTCGGCGGCCTGCTGCTGTGCACCGCGGCCCAAGCCGCCCCGCAACATGCGTTGACGCTCTACAACGAACCACCGAAATACCCCGCCGACTTCAAGCACTTCGACTACGTCAACCCGGATGCGCCCAAGGGCGGCACCTTCCGCGAGTCGGCCATGGGCGGCTTCGACAGCCTCAACCCCTACATCAGCAAAGGCGTGCCGGCCGATAACCTTGGTTTGATCTACGACACCCTGGCCATGCAAAGCCTGGACGAGCCCATCACCGAATACGGCCTGGTCGCCGGCAAGATCGAAAAAGCCCCGGACAACAGTTGGGTGCGCTTCTACCTGCGCCCGGAAGCCCGCTTCCATGACGGCCACCCGATCCGTGCCGAAGACGTGGTGTTCACCTTCCAGGAACTGATCAAGGAGGGCTCGCCGATCTACCGCACCTACTACGCCGACGTCGACGAAGTGATCGCCGAAGACCCGCTGAAGGTGCTGTTCAAGTTCAAGCGCACCAACAACCGCGAATTACCGCTGATCCTCGGACAACTGCCGGTATTGCCCAAGCATTGGTGGGCGACCCGTGAGTTTGCCAAGGGCAACCTCGAAGTCCCGCTGGGCAGCGGGCCGTACAAGGTCGCCGAGGTCAAGGCCGGGCGTATGATCCGCTACGAGCGGGTCAAGGATTACTGGGCGAAGGACCTGCCGGTCGCCAAGGGTTTCTATAACTTCGATAACCGCATCACCGACTACTACCGCGACAGCACTGTCTCGCTGGAAGCCCTCAAGGCCGGGCAGTTCGACTACTGGCTGGAATTCAGCGCCAAGAACTGGGCCAACGCCTACAACATCCCGGCGGTGGCCCAGGGTCGCCTGATCAAGGAAGAAATCCCCAACGGCAACCCCACCGGCATGCAGGGCTTCGTGTTCAACATGCGCAAGCCGATGTTCCAGGACGTACGTGTGCGCAAGGCCATCAGCCTGTTGCTGGATTTCGAGTGGAGCAACAAGCAGCTGTTCAACGGCGCCTATACCCGCACCCGCAGCTACTTTGAAAACTCGGAGATGGCCGCCACCGGCCTGCCCGGCCCGGATGAACTGGCGATCCTCGAACCGCTGCGCGACAAAATCCCGCCCGAGGTCTTCACCCAGGCCTTCGAACCGTCCAAGACCGACGGCAGCGGCATGATCCGCACCCAGCAGCGCGAGGCCTACCAACTGCTGCAAGAAGCCGGCTGGCGCATCGTCGATGACAAGATGGTCGACACCACCGGCAAACCGGTGAAGATCGAGTTCCTGCTGGCGCAGACCGAGTTCGAGCGCATCCTGCTGCCGTTCAAGCGCAACCTGGCCGACCTGGGCATCGACCTGGTGATCCGTCGGGTCGACGTCTCACAATTCATCAATCGTATTCGCTCGCGGGATTTCGACATGCTGGTGGGCAGCTTTCCGCAGTCCACTTCGCCGGGTAATGAGCAGCGCGAGTTCTGGAAGTCCTCCAGCGCCGACAAACCCGGCAGCCGCAACTACATGGGTCTCAAGGACCCGGCCATCGACCAACTGGTGGAAGAGCTGATCGACGCCGACTCGCGCAAAAGCCTGGTGGCGCATGCCAAAGCCCTGGACCGCGTGTTGCAGTTCGGCTACTACGTGATCCCGAACTGGCACATCAAGACGTTCCGCGTGGCGTATTGGCATCACTTGGGCCACCCCAAAGTCCCGCCGCGCTACGACGTCGGCACCGCCACCTGGTGGGCCAAGCCTGACGTAAAACCCGCCGTCACCTCAGACCCAGACACCAGCGCCGATCCGGCGAGCGGAGGCGATTAAATGCTGGCCTATATCTTTCGCCGCCTATTGCTGATCATCCCCACGTTGTTCGGGATCCTACTGATCAACTTCGTCATCATCCAGGCCGCTCCCGGTGGTCCGGTGGAGCAAATGATCGCCAAGCTTGAAGGCTTCGAGGGCGCCACCAGCCGCATTGCCGGTGGCGGTTCCGAAGTGTCGGTGGCCGGCTCCAGCAGCTACCGCGGCGCCCAGGGCCTGGACCCGGCGCTGATCAAGGAAATCGAGAAGATGTACGGCTTCGACAAATCGGCGCCGGAACGCTTGTGGATCATGGTCAAGAACTACGCCCAGCTGGACTTTGGCGACAGCTTCTTCCGTGACGCCAAGGTCATCGACTTGATCAAGGAGAAGATGCCGGTGTCCATTTCCCTCGGGTTATGGAGCACGCTGATCATGTACCTGGTGTCGATCCCCCTGGGGATCGCCAAAGCCACGCGGCACGGCAGCCATTTTGATGTGTGGACCAGTTCGGCGATCATCGTCGGCTATGCGATCCCGGCGTTCCTGTTTGCAATCCTGCTGATCGTGGTGTTTGCCGGTGGCAGTTACCTGGACTGGTTCCCCTTGCGCGGGCTCACGTCGAACAACTTCGACGAACTGAGCTGGGGCGGCAAGATCCTCGATTACTTCTGGCACCTGGCGCTGCCCATTACAGCCCTGGTGATCGGCAACTTTGCCACCATGACCCTGCTGACCAAGAACAGCTTTCTCGACGAGATCAACAAGCAGTACGTGGTCACCGCCAAAGCCAAGGGCCTGACCAACCACCGCGTGCTGTACGGCCATGTGTTCCGCAACGCGATGTTGCTAGTGATCGCCGGTTTCCCTTCGGCGTTCATCGGGATCTTCTTCACCGGCTCCTTGTTGGTGGAGGTGATCTTCTCCCTCGACGGCCTGGGCCTGATGAGTTTTGAAGCGGCGATCAACCGCGACTACCCGGTGGTGTTTGGCACGCTGTTTATCTTCACCCTGCTGGGGCTGATCGTGAAACTGATCGGCGACCTCACCTACACCCTGGTCGATCCGCGCATCGACTTTGCCAGCCGGGAGCATTGAGATGAATCTATCCCCCCTCAATCGCCGCCGGTTCGAACGGTTCAAGGCCAACAAACGTGGCTGGTGGTCGCTGTGGCTGTTTCTGATCCTGTTCGTGCTGAGCCTGGGCGCCGAGCTGATCGCCAATGACAAACCGCTGGCCGTGCACTACGACGGCGGCTGGTACTTCCCGGCGCTCAAGCGCTACCCGGAGACCACCTTTGGCGGAGAATTCCCGCTGGAGGCCAATTACAAGAGCCCCTACATCCAGGAACTGCTCAAGGCCAAGGATGCCTGGACGTTGTGGGCGCCTATTCCGTTCAGCTACCAGAGCATCAACTACGACCTGAAAGTGCCGGCGCCCGCGCCGCCTTCCAGCGTCAACCTGCTGGGCACCGACGACCAAGGCCGCGACGTACTGGCGCGGGTCATCTACGGCTTCCGTGTGTCGGTGCTGTTTGCCCTGACGCTGACAGTGCTCAGCTCGATCATCGGCGTGATCGCCGGGGCCTTGCAGGGCTTCTACGGCGGTTGGGTGGATTTGGCCGGGCAGCGCTTCCTGGAGATCTGGTCCGGCTTGCCGGTGCTGTACCTGCTGATCATCCTCGCCAGTTTCGTGCAGCCCAACTTCTGGTGGCTGCTCGGCATCATGCTGCTGTTTTCGTGGATGAGCCTGGTGGACGTAGTGCGCGCCGAGTTCCTGCGCGGGCGCAACCTGGAATACGTGCGTGCCGCCAGGGCCTTGGGCATGCAGAATGGCGCGATCATGTTCCGGCATATCCTGCCCAACGCGATGGTGTCGACCATGACCTTCATGCCGTTCATTCTCACCGGCGCCATCGGCACCCTCACCGCCCTGGACTTCCTCGGTTTTGGCTTGCCGGCCGGTTCGCCGTCGCTGGGTGAACTGGTGGCCCAAGGCAAATCCAACCTGCAAGCGCCGTGGCTGGGCATGAGTGCCTTTGCCGTGCTGGCGATCATGTTGAGTTTGCTGGTGTTTATCGGCGAGTCCGCTCGCGATGCCTTCGACCCGAGGAAATGAGATGAATCAGGACAATCTGATCGAAATCCGCGACCTCTCCGTCGAGTTCGTCACGGGCGACCATCACCACCGCGTGGTGAATAACGTCAGCTTCGACATCAAACGTGGCGAGACCATCGCTCTGGTGGGTGAAAGCGGCTCAGGCAAATCGGTGACCGCCCACTCGATCCTGCGCCTGCTGCCCTACCCACTGGCGCGGCACCCCTCCGGCACCATCAACTATGCCGGGCAGGACCTGCTCACGCTGAAAGAAAAAACCATCCGCCACATTCGCGGCAACCGCATTGCGATGATCTTCCAGGAGCCGATGACCTCGTTGAACCCGCTGCACTCCATCGAGAAGCAGATCAACGAAGTACTCGGCCTGCACAAGGGGTTGCAAGGCAAGGTCGCCACCCAGCGGACCCTGGAGTTGCTGGACCTGGTGGGCATTCCCGAACCGCACAAACGCCTCAAGGCCCTTCCCCATGAGCTGTCCGGAGGCCAGCGCCAACGGGTGATGATCGCCATGGCCCTGGCGAATGAGCCGGAGTTGCTGATCGCCGATGAGCCGACCACGGCCCTCGATGTGACCGTACAGTTGAAGATCCTCGAACTACTCAAGGAATTGCAGGCGCGGCTGGGCATGGCCCTGCTGCTGATCAGCCATGACTTGAACCTGGTGCGGCGCATCGCCCACCGCGTGTGCGTGATGCAAAAGGGTTGCATCGTCGAGCAGGCCGACTGTGAAACGCTGTTCCAATCGCCCCAGCATCCGTATACCCAGGAACTGCTTGCAGCGGAGCCCAGCGGCGGACCGGCCGGCAACGAAGTCGGCCCTCCGTTGCTGGAAGTCGATGACCTGAAAGTGTGGTTCCCGATCAAGAAGGGCTTTTTGCGCAATACCGTCGATTACGTCAAGGCGGTGGACGGCATCAACTTCAGCCTGCCCCAGGGGCAGACCCTGGGAATCGTTGGCGAAAGCGGCTCGGGCAAATCGACCCTGGGCCTGGCGATTCTGCGGTTGATCGCGAGCAAGGGCGGCATTCGTTTTGAAGGGCAGCAATTGGATAAGCTCAGCCAGCAACAGGTGCGTCCGTTGCGTCGGGAGATGCAGGTGGTGTTCCAGGACCCGTTTGGCAGCTTGAGCCCGCGGATGTGTGTCAGTGAGATCGTTGGCGAGGGGTTGCGTATCCATAAGATGGGGACGCCATTGGAGCAGGAAGCGGCGATTATTGCGGCGCTCAAGGAAGTTGGGTTGGATCCGGAGTCGCGGCATCGGTACCCCCATGAGTTCTCGGGTGGGCAGCGTCAGCGCATTGCCATTGCCCGGGCGTTGGTGCTCAAGCCGCGCCTGATTTTGCTGGATGAGCCGACATCGGCGCTGGATCGCACAGTGCAGCGGCAAGTGGTGGAGTTGTTGCGCAGTTTGCAGGCCAAGTACAACTTGACCTATCTGTTTATCAGCCATGATTTGGCGGTGGTCAAGGCGTTGAGCCATCAGTTGATGGTGGTGAAACATGGCCAGGTGGTGGAACAGGGGGATGCGGCGGGGATTTTTGCCGCGCCGCAGCATGGGTATACGCGGCAGTTGTTGGAGGCGGCGTTTTTGGTGCCTGGGGTTTAGCTTTTGCTGGTAGCGTGATGGCTGCTAAACGCGGTCCTGTAGGAGCCGGCTTGCTGGCGATGGTCGTTAACGATGACGCGGGGAACCAGACAGAATGCGGCGTTCTCACGTTTTTCGCCGGCAAGGACCGCGTATCCACGATGCGAAGCGAGTCGCTCTTGATCTTGATTTTGATCTTAGGCGCCCCGTCAAACACGCTGGCCGAACGCAGGCTTGAATCCGTGGGTAACCCGGCAGGACGCCGGGTTAGCCGCGCTGGGCCAAGGATGGCCCATCGCGGCGGCCCACGGATTCAAGCCGGAGTGAGGGCACACCGAGCCTAAGCGAGGTGCCGAGTGTTGGGGCAAGAGCCCTTTTGGTTACTTTTGGGGCTCTTTTCCAAAAGTGACCCGCCGTAAGGGCGGAACCAATACCAGCCATCACCGCAGCAACGGATATGTACACCACCACCAACCACCAACCACCCCAACGGAACTTTGCCAAGAAATAACCGCCTGAATCCGGTACGCTCACCCTTTTCATTCAAGGAGTTACTCCCCATGGCCAAAGCCACCGCCCGTCACATCCTCGTTTCCACTGAAGACAAGTGCAACGAACTCAAGGCCCAAATCGAAGGCGGCGCCGATTTCGCAGAAATCGCCAAAGCCAACTCCAGCTGCCCGTCCAGCCGCGACGGCGGCAACCTGGGTTCGTTCGGTCCAGGCCAGATGGTCAAGGAATTCGACACTGTCGTATTCAGCGCCCCGGTCAACACCGTACAAGGCCCGGTAAAAACCCAGTTCGGCTACCACCTGCTGGAAGTCACCAGCCGCCAGGACTGATCCAGTCTGCGCTGATGCTCTAAACAACGGCCCGCCTTCAGGTGGGCCGTTGTGCATGTGATGACTGGCGACGCTGATGCCGTTAGCGTACAAATCCCTTTTATACTTCACACGGCGTTCAAGGCTGACAATGCGATTGGCTTTTTCCTACATTTTTAGTTCAACCCTGGCCCTGCTGCTGGCCAGCACGGCCGTGATCGCGGCACCGCAACCGTACCTGACCGTGTACGGCGAACCGGCCAAGTACCCCGCCGGCTTTACCCATTTCGACTACGCCAACCCGAATGCCCCCAAGGGCGGTAGCCTGCGCCGTTCGGCCATCGAGATCGGGCGCTTTGACCACGTGTTGCCCTATATCGACAAAGGCATCGGGGTTTCCCAGGTCGACGGCTGGCTGTACGCGCCCCTGGCCCAGCGCTCCCTGGACGAGCCCTACACCGTTTACGGCCTGGTGGCCGAAAAAATGGAGCGCGCCGATGACGGCCTGTCGCTGCGTTTTTTCCTCAATCCCAAGGCACGTTTTGCGGACGGTAAACCCATCACCGCCGAAGACGTGCGCTACAGCTTCGACCTGCTGATGACCCAAGGCAGCCTGCGCTTTCGCACCCTGTTTGCCGACGTCAAGCACGTCGAAGTCGAAGGCGAACGTCAGGTACGCTTTGATTTCTCCAGCAATGAAAACCGCACCCTGCCCCTGGACATCGCCACCCTGCCGGTCTTCCCGGAACACTGGTGGAAGACCCGCGACTTCGCCAACGGCGGCGGCTATGAAGCGCCTCTCGGCAGCGGCCCCTATAAAGTCAGCAAGATCGACTCCGGCAGCACCATCACCTTTACCCGCGACCCGAACTGGTGGGGCAAGGACCTGCCCGTCAGCCGTGGCCTGTACAACTTCGATCACCTGAGCCTGGAGTATTTCGGCGACACCGAAGTGGCCCGCCAGGTATTGCGTGGCGGCGCCTACGATTTCAACCGCGAGTTTTCCGCCACCGGTTACTCCATCGGCTACAACGGCCCGGCCCTGGATGACGGTCGCCTGCAACGCGCGCACTTGGCCAAGGAAATGCCGCAACCGGCGCAGGGTTATGTGTTCAATGTGCAAAAACCGATGTTCAAGGACCGCCGCGTGCGCCAGGCCCTGGCGATGCTGTGGGACTTCGAATGGGCCAACCGGCAGATGATGCGCAACATGTACATCCGCCAGCAGAGCTTCTTCTCCAACAGCCCGCTGGCGGCCAGCCAGCCGCCGACCCCAGAAGAACTGGCGATTCTTGAGCCCTTGCGCGGCCAGGTGCCCGACGAGGTGTTCACCCAGGTATTCAAGGCGCCGGTCACCGACGGCAGCGGCATGATCCGCGACAAGCAATTGCAGGCCCTGGCCTTGCTGGAGGAAGCCGGCTGGAAACCGGACGGCGACAAACTGGTGAACGCCGAGGGCGAGCCGCTGGAATTTACCTTCCTCAACGCGCAAAGCGGCCTGGAACGCCTGTTGCTGCCGTACAAACGCAACCTGGCGCAGATCGGCATCACTCTGAATATCCGCCGCATCGACTCCTCCCAGTATGTGAACCGGGTAATGGCACGGGACTACGACATGATCGTCACCGGTTTCCCGGTCACCACGTCGCCCGGCATGGAGCTGTACAACTACTTCGGCTCGGCCGCCGCCTTTGACCCCGGCGCCAACAACTACATGGTGCTCAAGGACCCGGCCGTCGACAGCCTGATCAAGGGTCTGGTCAAGGCCGACACCCAAGCGCAGATGCTCACCTACGCCCACGCGCTGGACCGGGTGCTGCAATGGAATTACCTGTGGATCCCCAATTACTACCCGCCCGGCACGTCCGCCGCGTGGTGGAACCGCTTCGGCCGCCCGGCCATCGAGGCGAAAAACGACGAAGCCCTGGAAACCTGGTGGGAAATCAGCCCCACCCCACTGACCAACGAACAAATGAACGCTGAGCTGAAAAAACGCGGAGGGGCGCGCTGATGTTTGCCTATATCGTGCGGCGCCTGCTGCTGATCATCCCGACGCTGGTGATCATCCTGCTGGTGAATTTCGTGATCGTACAAGCGGCCCCCGGCGGCCCGGTGGAGCAAGCCATCGCCCACTTGCAAGGCATTGGCGGCGGTGGCGTCGGCGGCTCGTCCGGCGAAGGCATCAGCGGCGGTTCCCGCGCCAGCCGTGGGCTGGACCCGAAGTTGATCGCGGACATCGAAAAACAGTACGGCTTCGACAAGCCTGCGCCGGAACGCCTGTGGCTGATGCTCAAGAGCTACGCGCAGTTGGACTTTGGTAACAGTTTCTTTCGCGGCAAGACGGTGATCGATCTGATCCTGGAAAAAATGCCCGTCACCATCTCCCTCGGCCTCTGGGCTACGCTGATCACCTACCTGGTGTCGATCCCCCTGGGGATTCGCAAGGCGGTGCGCCATGGCAGCAGCTTCGATGTGTGGAGCAGCACCGCGATCGTCATTGGCTATGCAATGCCGGCGTTCCTGTTTGCGATGTTCCTGATCGTGGTGTTTGCCGGCGGTACGTCGCTGAACTGGTTCCCTGTGCGCGGGCTGGTATCGGAGAACTTCGAAGAGCTGAGTACCGTGGGCAAGATTGCCGATTATTTCTGGCACCTGGTGTTGCCAGTTACCTCGTTGGTCATCGGTGGGTTCGCCACGCTGACCATCCTCACCAAAAACTCATTCCTCAATGAAATCACGCGCCAGTACGTAGTGACCGCGCGCGCCAAGGGCCTGAGCGAAAGGCGCGTGTTGTACGGCCACGTATTTCGCAACGCCATGTTGCTGGTGATCTCGGGGATTCCCCAGGCGTTCATCGCCGTGTTCTTCGCCGGCTCCCTGCTGATCGAGGTGATCTTCTCCCTCGATGGCCTCGGCCGCATGAGCTACGAAGCCGCCGTCTCCCGCGATTACCCGGTGGTGTTCGGTTCGTTGTTCATCTTCACGTTGTTCGGCCTCTTGATAAAACTCATCGGTGACCTCTGCTACACCCTGGTGGACCCGCGTATCGACTTCGCCGCGAGGAACGCCTGATGCTTAACCTGTCTCCCGTGGCGCGCCGCCGTTTCGAACGCTTCAAGAAAAACCGACGCGGCTGGTGGTCGCTGTGGCTGTTTATCGGCCTGTTTATCCTGACCCTCGGCGGTGAGTTGATCGCCAATGACAAGCCCCTGGTGTTGAGTTTCAAGAACGAACTGTATTTCCCGGTGTTCAAGCGGTACACCGAGCAACAGTTCGGCGGCCAGCTGCCGTTCCAGGCCGACTATCGCAGTGACTACGTGAAAAAGCTGATCGAGCAGGACGGCGGCTGGATGCTGTTCCCGCCGATCCCGTTCAGCGACGACACGCCCAACTACGAACTGACCCGCCCTGCCCCCAGCCCGCCCTCGGCGGTGAACTGGCTGGGCACTGACGACCAGTCGCGGGATGTGTTGGCGCGGGTGATCTTTGGTGCGCGGGTGTCGATCCTGTTTGCCCTGGCGCTCACCGCGATCAGCGCCGCCATCGGTATTGCGGCCGGCGCATTGCAGGGCTATTACGGCGGCTGGGTGGATTTGATTGGCCAGCGCGTGCTGGAGGTGTGGTCCGGGCTACCGGTGCTGTACCTGCTGATCATCCTGTCCGGTTTTGTCGAACCGAATTTCTGGTGGTTGCTGGGGATCATGGCGCTGTTTTCCTGGCTGGCCCTGGTAGACGTGGTGCGCGCCGAGTTCCTGCGCGGGCGTAACCTGGAATACGTCAAGGCAGCACGGGCCTTGGGGTTGGGTGACGGCAAGATCATTCGCCGGCATATCCTGCCCAACGCCATGACGGCCACCTTGAGTTACCTGCCGTTCATCCTGACCGGCGCGATTTCTACCCTGAGCGCCCTGGATTTCCTCGGTTTCGGCATGCCGGCAGGCAGCGCCTCCCTGGGCGAGTTGATCGCCCAGGGCAAGCAGAACCTGCAAGCGCCCTGGCTGGGCCTGACGGCGTTCTTCACACTGGCGCTGATCCTGTCGCTGCTGGTGTTTATCGGCGAGGCATTGCGTGATGCCTTCGACCCACGCTCATGAGTGACCGCCTATGAACCTGATCGAAATCCGCGACCTCAGCGTCGCCTTCAGCGGCCAGACCGTGGTGCGCAACCTGAGCCTGGACGTTCGCCCCGGCGAGTGCCTGGCGCTGGTGGGCGAGTCGGGCTCGGGCAAGTCGGTGACTGCCCACTCGATCCTGCAACTGCTGCCCGAAGCCGGCACTGAAACCACCGGTTCTATCCAGTACCGCGGCCAGGAATTGATCGGCGCATCGGCGGCGACCCTGCAGAAGCTACGCGGTAACCGCATTGCGATGATCTTCCAGGAGCCGATGACCTCCCTGAACCCGTTGCACAGCATCGAAAAGCAGATCGGCGAAACCCTGCTGTTGCACAAGGGCCTGGGTGGCAAGGCAGCCCAGGCGCGCATCCTGGAATTGCTTGACTTGGTGGGCATCCAGAAACCCCAGGAGCGGCTCAAGGCCTATCCTCATCAACTGTCCGGCGGGCAACGCCAGCGGGTAATGATCGCCATGGCCCTGGCCTGCGAGCCGGAACTGCTGATCGCTGACGAACCCACCACCGCGCTGGACGTGACCGTGCAGCGCAAGATCCTGTTGCTGCTCAAGTCCCTGCAACAACGCTTGGGCATGTCGCTGCTGCTGATCAGCCACGACCTCAATCTGGTGCGCAGCATCGCCCAGCGCGTGTGCGTGATGCGCGCAGGCGAGATTGTCGAGCAGGCCGACTGCCAGAGCCTGTTCAATGCGCCGCAACACCCGTATAGCCGCCTGCTGCTGGACGCCGAACCGGACGGTGATGCGCTGTGCAGTGACGAACGCGAAACCGTTTTGCAGGTGGACGACCTGACCGTGCAGTTCCCCCTCGGCGGCGGGTTGTTCCGGCGCAAGACCTACCTGCGTGCTGTAGACGGCATCAGCCTCAGCGTGCAACGCGGCAAGACCCTGGGGATTGTCGGCGAGTCCGGCTCGGGCAAATCCACCCTGGGCCAGGCGATCCTGCGGCTGCTGGACTCCACCGGCAGCATCCGCTTCCAGGGCGAAGCCCTCGACCCGCTGAATAACCAGCAGATGCGCCCATGGCGCAAGCAGATGCAGGTGGTGTTCCAGGACCCCTACGGCAGCCTCAGCCCACGCATGACCGTGGAGCAGATCATCAGCGAAGGCCTGGAGGTGCACGCGCCGTGCAGCCTGGCCGACCGCGATGCGCAGGTGATCCAGGTACTCAAGGATGTGGGCCTCGACCCTGCCAGCCGCCACCGTTACCCCCATGAATTCTCCGGCGGCCAGCGCCAACGCATCGCCATCGCCCGCGCCTTGGTACTCAAGCCGGCACTGATGCTGCTCGACGAACCGACCTCGGCGCTCGACCGCACGGTACAAAAGCAAGTGGTGGCGTTGCTGCGCGAGCTGCAAGACAAGTACGGCCTGACTTACCTGTTTATCAGCCATGACCTGGCCGTGGTGCGCGCCATGGCCCATGACATGATCGTGATCAAGGACGGCCAGGTGGTGGAGCGCGGCGCCAGCCATGAGGTGTTCGATGCACCGCAACATCCGTACACCAAAGAGCTGCTGGCAGCGGCGCATATTCCCTTATAAACAAGCCCGCTCCCACAAGGATCGCGACTCCATGTCCAATTTGTGTTGGTAGCCTAAACATGAACATCACCGATAACCTCAAGGACTATCAGCAGGTGCGTGGCCTGGCAATCCAGTCGCTGTTCGAGATCATCGAGCAGTCCAGCGAAGGCACGGTGATTGTCGACCGCGACGCCAATATCGTGTGGATGAACGAGCGCTACGCCAAGCGTTTCGGCCTCAAGAGCGCCGACGAAGCCATCGGCCAGCCGTGTGAACAGGTAATCTCCAACAGTCTGTTACGCCAGGTGGTGCGCAACGACCAGCCGATCCTGCTGGATATCCAGGACACGCCCAAAGGCCCGTTGGTGGTGATGCGTTTGCCGATCCACAACGACGCAGGCGCGGTGATCGGCGCGATTGGTTTTGCGCTGTTCGATGAACTGCGCAACCTGTCCCCGTTGATTGAGCGTTACTTGAGCATGCAGCAGGAACTGGCCTCGACGCGCTCCTTGCTGCGTTCGCGCCAGAGCAAATACAACTTCGCGCACTTTATCGGCACCAGCGCCGCCAGCCTCGAAGTCAAACGCCGTGCGCGACGTAGTGCCAGCGCCGAATCGCCGGTGTTACTGCTGGGCGAGACTGGCACCGGCAAGGAATTGCTCGCCCAGGCAATTCACGGCGCCTCAAGCCGTGCGCACAAGGCATTTGTCAGTATCAACAGTGCAGCGATTCCCGCTGACCTGCTGGAAGCCGAGTTCTTCGGCACCGCGCCGGGTGCGTTTACCGGCGCCGACCGCAAGGGCCGTCCGGGCAAATTCCAGATTGCCCAGGGCGGCACGTTGTTCCTCGATGAAATCGGCGACATGCCCCTGCCGTTGCAAAGCAAATTGCTGCGGGTGTTGCAGGAAAAGGAATTCGAGCCGGTCGGCTCCAATGAAATGCTGCACAGCGATGTGCGGGTGATCGCGGCCACGTCGATGGACCTGGAAGCGGCGATCAAACGGGGCGAGTTCCGCGCCGACCTGTATTACCGGCTGAACGTGCTGCCGATCCAGGTGCCGCCATTGCGTGAGCGGCTGGAGGACATTCCGGCGTTGAGCGAGGCGATTCTTGAGGAGTTGCGCAGCCAGCATGAGTTGGACCGTGAAGCCTTGGCGCTGCTGGCGCAGCATGCGTGGCCGGGGAACATCCGTGAGCTGCGCAACGTATTGGAGCGCGCGGCGCTGCTGAGTGATGACCTGGTGCTGAATGCCGGGGAGATCCGGGCGGCGATCGGCACCTTTACGCCGGTGGAGCGTAGCAGCGCGGTAGCGGCGGTTGAGGGAGAAAGCTTCAGCGCAGCGCGTGAGCGGTTTGATCGGCAGGTGATCGGCACGGCGTTGCGGGCCTGTGAGGGGAATGTGGTGGAAGCGGCCAAACGGTTGGGGCTCGGGCGGTCGACGTTGTACAAGAAAATGGTGGCGCTGGGTCTCACTCAGTCTCAATAAAGAGACACAATTCTACATACGAAGACATTCCCATGTGGGAGCGGGCGTGCTCGCGAATACGGTGTGCCAGCCGCCTAATTCTTGGCTGATACCCGTATTCGCGAGCAAGCCCGCCCCCACATTAGATCTTCATGAGTCTCAAATATGGGACAAATCTGATAGCGTCAATCCAATCGCCGTAATTTATTCATATATTTCAGACACTTAGCTAATTGGCACATATCTCGCTATAGCCCTCCTCCAAAGCCTCACCCCACAAAAATAACAATCCGATGGAGACACACCATGAGTGTGATCATTGCCCTGGCAGCGCTCGCGTTGCTGATGCTGGCTGCCTACCGTGGCTATAGCGTTATCCTGTTTGCCCCCATCGCCGCGCTCGGCGCTGTATTGCTTACCGATCCGTCCGCCGTCGCACCCGCCTTTACCGGGGTGTTCATGGAGAAGATGGTCGGTTTTATCAAACTGTATTTCCCGGTGTTCCTGCTCGGCGCGGTGTTCGGCAAGCTGATCGAGCTGTCGGGATTTTCGCGCTCCATTGTCGCTGCCGCGATCGGTCTGCTCGGCACGCGTCAGGCGATGCTCGTGATCGTGCTGGTCTGCGCCCTGCTCACCTACGGCGGCGTGTCGCTGTTCGTGGTGGTGTTTGCGGTGTACCCGTTCGCGGCGGAGATGTTCCGCCAGAGCAATATCCCGAAACGCCTGATCCCGGCAACCATCGCCCTCGGCGCGTTCTCGTTCACCATGGACGCGCTGCCCGGCACGCCACAGATCCAGAACATCATCCCCAGCACCTTTTTCAACACCACCGCCTGGGCGGCGCCGTGGCTGGGCCTGATCGGCACGATCTTCGTGTTTTGCGCCGGCATGCTGTACCTGGCGCGCCAACGCAACAAGGCGCAACGGGCCGGTGAAGGCTACGGTACCGAACTGCGCAACGAGCCGGAAACCGCCGATAACCTGGCACTGCCCAACCCGTGGATCGCGCTGTCACCACTGATCCTGGTGGGTGTGATGAACCTGTTGTTCACGCACTGGATCCCGCAGTGGTACGGCAAGACCCACAGCCTTGCCCTGCCAGGCATGACCACCCCGGTAACCACCGAAATCGCCAAGCTCACCGCGATCTGGGCGGTGCAGGCGGCATTGCTGGTGGGGATTATCGTGGTGCTGGTGTTCGGCTTCTCGGCAATCAAAAGCAAGCTCGCCGAAGGCAGCAAGAGCGCGGTCAGCGGCGCGTTGCTGGCGGCAATGAACACCGCGTCCGAATACGGCTTTGGTGCCGTGATCGCCTCGCTGCCAGGCTTTCTGGTGCTGGCGGACTGGCTCAAGGGCATCCCCAACCCGCTGGTCAACGAAGCGATCACCGTGACCCTGCTGGCCGGCATCACCGGCTCCGCGTCGGGCGGCATGAGCATCGCCCTGGCGGCCATGTCCGAGAGCTTTATTTCGGCGGCCCATGCGGCCAATATCCCCCTTGAAGTGCTGCACCGCGTCGCGGCCATGGCCAGCGGCGGCATGGACACCCTGCCCCACAACGGCGCGGTGATCACGCTGCTGGCGGTCACTGGCCTGACGCACCGCGAAGCCTACAAGGACATTTTCGGCATCACGATTATCAAGACCCTCGCGGTGTTCGTGGTGATCGGTACTTTCTACGCCACCGGCATTGTGTGAGGTTTTCATGACGACATTGAACGGCAAGACCGCCCTGGTCACCGGCTCCACCAGCGGCATCGGCTTAGGGATTGCACTGAGCCTGGCCAAGGCCGGCGCCAACCTGATCCTCAACGGCTTCGGCGACGCCAGCGCGGTGATCGCCCAGGTTCAGGCTTTCGGCGGCAAGGTCGGCCATCATCCGGCCGACGTCAGCGACCCGGCGCAGATCGCCGACATGATCGCCTACGCCGAGCATGAATTCGGCGGCGTGGATATCCTGGTGAACAACGCCGGCATCCAACATGTGGCGGCAGTGGAAGACTTCCCGGCGGAGCGCTGGGACTCGATCATTGCGATCAACCTGTCGTCGGTGTTCCACAGCACACGCTTGAGCTTGCCGGGCATGAAAGCCAAGGGCTGGGGGCGTATCGTCAATATCGCCTCGGTGCATGGCCAGGTCGGCTCGGTGGGCAAGGCCGCGTATGTGGCAGCCAAGCACGGCGTGATTGGTTTGACCAAGGTCGTCGGCCTGGAAACCGCTACCAGTAACGTCACCTGCAACGCCATCTGCCCCGGCTGGGTGCTGACGCCGCTGGTGCAAAAACAGATCGACGATCGCGCGGCCACCGGCGTGGACCCGCAGCAGGCGCAGCATGATCTGCTGGCGGAGAAGCAGCCGTCCCTGGAGTTTGTCACGCCGCCGCAATTGGGCGAGCTGGTGCTGTTCTTGTGCAGCGAAGCCGGCAGCCAGGTGCGCGGCGCGGCGTGGAATATCGACGGCGGCTGGCTGGCACAATAACAGGAGGCCCACTATGTCCGAGATCCTCTGGCAACCCTCCCCGGAACGCATCGCCCACACGCGGATGGACCAGTTCCGGCGCTACATCAACGAACGCTACAGCGTGCAGCTCAGCGACTACCCGGCGCTTCACCAGTGGAGCATCGACCAGCGCGCGGATTTCTGGCGGGCGATCGTGACGTACTTCGACGTGCAGTTTCGCAGCCCGCCCACCGCGGTGCTGATCGAAGACACCGAAATGCCCAGCGCCCAATGGTTTCCCGGCGCGACCCTGAACTTTGCCGAGCACCTGTTGCGCCGCCGCGACGATCACCCCGCCGTGGTCGCCCTCAGTGAAGACGGCCAGCGCGAGCAATTGACCTACGCCGAACTGGCCGCCCATGTCGCCGGCCTGCAAAACAGCCTACGGGCGGCCGGCGTGGTCCAGGGTGATCGCGTCGCGGCGTGTATGCCCAATACCTGGCAGACCCTGGTGGGCATGCTTGCCACCACCAGCCTCGGCGCAATCTGGTCGTGCTCATCGCCGGACTTCGGCACCCAGGGTGTGATAGACCGGTTCGGCCAGATCGAACCCAAGGTGCTGATCACCTGCGCCGGATATCGTTATGCCGGCAACGATATCGACCAGACCGCCAAGCTCAATGAAATCCTCGAACGCCTGCCGTCCCTGGAGCAGTTGATCATCGTGCCGTACGCACGCCCCCAAGCAAGGATCGAGGACTATCAGACCCACGCCCGCGTCGCGCTATGGCAAGACTTCTATCAGCCCGGCGGCGAGCCTGAATTCGTCGCGGTGCCATTCGATCATCCGCTGTATATCCTCTATTCCAGTGGCACCACCGGCGTCCCCAAGTGCATCATCCACGGCACCGGCGGCGTGCTGCTCACCCACCTCAAGGAACACGGCCTGCATGCCGACCTGTCCCGCGAGGACTGCCTGTTCTACTACACCACCTGCGGCTGGATGATGTGGAACTGGCTGGTGTCGGTCCTGGCCATCGGCGCCACGGCGGTGCTGTATGACGGTTCGCCGTTTCATCCAGGCCCCGAGCGGCTGATCGACCTGATTGATGCCGAGAAGATCAGCGTGTTCGGCACCAGTCCCAAGTTTCTCGCCACCTTGGAAAAGGCCGGCTTGCAACCGCGCCTGAGCCACAAGTTGAGCAGTCTCAAAGGCTTGATTTCGACCGGTTCGCCACTATCGCCCCAGAGTTACGACTACGTGTACCGCGAGATCAAGGGCGAGCTGTGCCTGTCGTCCATGTCCGGTGGCACCGATATCGTCTCCTGCTTTGTGATCGGCAACCCGGTGCTGCCGGTGCGTCGCGGTGAAATGCAGTGCAAGAGCCTGGCGATGGCCATCGAGGTGTGGGATGAACAGGGCCAGCCGCTGGTCGGCGAAAAAGGCGAGCTAGTGTGCACCCGGCATTTCCCGGCCATGCCCATCGGGCTATGGAACGATCCGGAGCGCAAGAAACTGCTGGCTTCGTATTTCAGCCAGTTTCCCGGCGTCTGGGCCCAAGGGGACTACGCCGAACAGCGCCCCAACGGCAGCCTGCTGATCCACGGGCGCTCCGACGCGGTGCTCAACCCCGGCGGTGTGCGGATTGGCACGGCCGAGATTTACCGCCAGGTGGAAAAAGTCCCACAAGTGCAGGAAAGCTTGGCCATCGGCCAACGCTGGCAGGACGACGTGCGCGTGGTGCTGTTCGTACGCCTCAACGACGGTGTGGAATTGGACGACGCGCTGGAGCAGCAGATACGCCAGGTGATTCGCGCCAACACCACACCGCGCCATGTGCCGGCGAAGATCCTCGCTGTCACCGATATCCCCCGCACCATCAGCGGCAAGATTGTCGAATTGGCGGTGCGCAATGTGGTGCACGGTGAGCCGGTGAAGAATACCGACGCCCTGGCCAACCCGAAGGCGCTGGAGCAGTTCCGCGACCGCCCTGAACTCGCCCGAGGATGAAAGGCTTCAGCCCTGACGCACTCATTTTAAGACAAACCCCGAATGCATGCTATTTTTCGGGGGTAGTCAGCCATTCCCAAGTCACGGGATAATGGGTGTTGTCATCTTTCAAAGCGTTACGCTCAGGGCTTTTTCATGATTGGAACATCCACCGGTAGCGAAGCCGCCGCATTGATTGCGCGGCTGGACTGGGCGCAAAGCCCGCTCGGTGAGACCAGTGGTTGGCCGCAAAGCCTGCGCACCGCCGTGGATATCGTCGTCCACTCGCCGATGCCGATGCTCCTGCTGTGGGGCGACCAACTCACGCAACTCTACAACGACGGCTTCGCCCAGTTGGCCGGCAACAAACATCCTGAAGCAATGGGGCAGCCGACGCATCAGACCTGGCCGGAGCTGGAAGGCTTTACCGCGCCGATCTATGACGCCGTACTCAGCGGCCAGGTGCGCACCTTCAGCGAGCAGCGTTTCGTGCTGCAGCGCAACAATCGCGACACGGAAATCTGGCTGGACCTGACCTACAGCCCGATCCGCGATGAAAGCACCCGAGTGGCCGGCATCCTCGTCACCGCCATCGAAACCAACGAACGCCGCAGAGCCCAGCACAACACCGAGCAACGCTTGCAGTTGGCCCTGGCCGCCACCGACGCGGTAGGCACCTGGGATTGGGATATCGGTGAAGACCGCTTTATCGCCGACGCGCATTTCGCCTACCTGCACGGCGTCAACCCCAGCGATGCGCGCCTGTTGCCGATCAGCGACTACCTGCACGGGGTACACCCTGAAGACCGTGGCATGGTGGCGCGCAGTATCAAGCACTGCATCACCTTCGGCACCGAGTACGCCGAGGAATACCGCCTGTTGCAGGCCGATGGCCAGATACGCTGGGTGTTCGCCCGTGGCCGCTGCTACAAGGATCATCAAGGTCGGCCGACACGGTTCCTCGGGGCCGCGCTAGACCTGACCGAGCGCAAACACACCGAACAGGCCCTGCGCCAGAGCCAGACCGAGTTGCAGCTGATCATCAACGCCATGCCGGTGCTGATCGGTTACGTCGACCATGAACAGCGCTTTCGCCTGAACAACAGCGCGTACCTGGAGTGGTACGGCATGACGCCCCAGGAGCTGTACGGCAAGACCATCCGCGAAGTACTCGGCGACGAGGTGTATGCCGGACGTGAAGACAAGATCGCCGCCGCGCTCAAGGGCAAGGCGTGCAGCTTCATGACCATTACTCCGCACCACGACGGCCGCCCACGCCACGCCTTGATGAAGTACCTGCCGCGCTTCAGCACTGACGGCTCGGTGAATGGTTTCTACATTTTTGTGATCGATGAGACTGAACGCAAACTCACCGAAGAAGCCCTGCGTCACCTCAACGAAAACCTTGAAGAACGCGTAGCCCAACGCACCCAGGCCCTGGCCGAAGCCAACCAGCGCCTGCAAAACGAGATGTACGAGCGCGAGCGCGCCGAAGATGCACTGCGCCATGCGCAGAAGATGGAGGCCGTCGGCCAGCTCACCGGCGGCATTGCCCACGACTTCAACAATATGCTCACTGGCATCATCGGCAGCCTGGACCTGATGCAGCGTTATATCGCTGCCGGGCGCAGTGACGAGATCGGTCGTTTTACTGACGCGGCGGTGTCCTCAGCCCATCGCGCCGCCGCCCTCACCCACCGTTTGCTGGCGTTCTCGCGCCGACAGTCGCTGGACCGGCGCCCGCTGGATCCGAACCAGTTGGTCGCCTCGCTGGAAGACTTGTTCCGGCGCACCAAAGGCGCGCACATCGCGCTCAAGGTACAACTGGGCCACGACATCTGGCCGGTGAACACCGACGCCAGCCAACTGGAAAACGCTCTGCTCAACCTGGTGATCAACGCCCGCGACGCCATGCCCGACGGCGGTGAAATCCTGATAGAAACCGCCAATAGCTACCTGGACGGCACCGACATCGCCACCCTTGAACCGGTCAAGGCTGGCGACTACGTGATGCTCGGTGTGTGCGACAACGGCACCGGCATGGCACCGAAGATTCTGGCCAAGGCTTTCGATCCCTTTTTCACCACCAAGCCCATCGGCCAAGGCACCGGCCTGGGGCTGTCGATGATCTATGGCTTTGCCCAACAGTCCGGCGGCCACGTGACCATTCATAGCGAACCGGGCCAGGGCACCTGCGTGCGTCTGTACCTGCCGCGCCTGTATGGCACTGCACTGGAAAGCAGTTTGCCCGCCAGCCTCGGTGAAGCCCCGGTGGCCCTGGCCGGTGAAGCCGTGGTGGTGGTCGAAGACGACCCGGCGGTGCGCATGCTGGTGGTCAATGTGCTCGATGAACTGGGCTACACGGCCCACCAGGCGGCGGATGCACGGGCGGCACTGCCGCTGCTGGAGTCGGATTTGCGTGTGGACTTACTGGTCACCGATGTCGGACTGCCGGGCATGAATGGCCGGCAACTGGCAGAGATCGCACGCCAACACCGCCCTGGACTGCGCGTATTGTTCATGACCGGTTACGCGGAAAAAGCCGCTGAGCGCCAGGGCTTTCTGGAGGACGGCATGGACATGGTGGCCAAGCCGTTTTCCATCGACCTGCTGGCCACGAAAATCCGCAGCATGATCAGCGTGGTTGAATGAGTTCAGGCATAATCGCGCGCCGTTGCACGTACCTGGTAGAGATCAATGAAAGCCCAAGCCCGTCATATCCTGGTGAAAACCAGCGAAGAAGCCGAACAACTCAAGCAGCGCATCGCCAAGGGCGAAGCCTTTGATGTGCTGGCCAAGAAGTACTCCACTTGCCCGTCCGGCAAGCGCGGCGGCGATCTGGGTGAAGTGCGGCCAGGGCAAATGGTGGGGGCGATTGATGCGGTGATCTTCAAGAAGCCGGTGAAGGTGGTTCACGGGCCGATCAAGAGCAAGTTCGGGTATCACCTGGTGCAGGTGTTCTACCGCGATTGATCAACACCCCTCTGTAGGAGCCGGCAAGCCGGCTGCTACAGAGGCGGTGTCAGGCTTGGGGAATGAGTGCGCCGGGTACTTGGATGACCCGACTGGCCAGCCGATGCCCGGCCAGCGCAGCTTCCTCCGGCGAGCCACCCTTGAGCCGGCTGGCCAAATACGCCGCACTGAACGAATCCCCCGCCGCTGTCGTATCCACCACCTTTTCCACCTTCAGCGCCGGCACGGCAAAGCGCTCGCCCTTGCAACGAATCAGGCATTCATCCGCCCCACGCTTAAGCACCACCTCTTCAATCCCCGGATACGCCGCGAACACTTGTTCACTGTCGGCATAACCAAACAACGCACGCTCGTCATCTTCGGTCAACAAGGCGATATCCACCTCGGCCAAGACACGGTGATACGCCGTGCGGGCCGCTTCAACACTGGCCCAAAGACGCGGCCGATAGTTGTTGTCGAACACCACCTTGCCCCCTCGCCGACGGGTCTCGACCAAGGTTTGCAGCAAACGCTCACGGCCGATGTCACCCAACACCGCCAGGGTGATGCCGCTGAAATACACCACGTCGTAGTCCGGCAAAGCGGCCAGGATCGGCTCGGCGGCGGGCGTGGTGAAACAGTCACGCACAGCGGCTTCGTTGCGCCAGTAGAGAAATTTTCGTTCGCCATTGGCGTCGGTCTGGATGCAGTACAAACCCGGCAAACGTCCAGGCAAGTGCTGGACCATGCCCAGGCCCAGGCCTTCCTGCGCCCATTGCTGACACATGGCATCGCTGAAGCTGTCATCGCCCAGGGCAGTGACGTAGTCGACGTGGCCGGTAGCGCCCAGTTCGCGGCGCAGGTACACCGCCGCGTTCAAGGTGTCGCCACCGAAGCTCTGGTGCAGGCTGCCGTCAGCGCGGTGTTGCAGTTCGATCATGCATTCGCCGATCAGGGCGATGCGGGGTTGGGTGGTCATGGCGATTATCTCGGTTGGGGCTGATGGCCCCTTCGCGAGCAAGCCCGCTCCCACATTTGGAATGCATTTCAAGTGTGGGAGCGGGCTTGCTCGCGAAGGGAGCGACGCGGTCTAGAAGCAGGTATGCAAACTCTCGATCACCTGCAACTGCTCATCCACCAGGCAGCCGACTTGCCACTTGTCAAACGTCAAACAAGGGTGGGATGTGCCAAAGGAAATGATGTCGCCAATACGCAATTCAACCCCCGGCGCCACGCTCATGAACGCATGTTGGTCCATCACCGCCGTGACCTTGCACTCGCCCACGTCATCACCTTGCGCCGGCAAAATTCCGGCCTTGTAGCGTTTGAGTGGCACCGGCAAACCAGCGTCGTAGGCCACGTCGCGCTTGCCCAGGGCGATCACCGCAAAACCCGGCTCGGGCAACGATTGCACATGGGCCCAGACTTCCAGGGCCGGGCGCAGGCCTTCGCTGAGGTCGCTGCGACGGTCTAGCACGCAGCACTGCGCCTCTTTGTAGATACCGTGGTCATGGGCCACGTAGCTGCCGGGGCGCAATACGCTGAGGAAGCGGCCAGCAGCGTTCTGTTCTTCAAACGACTCGGCAATCAGGTCGTACCAGGCCGAACCCGACGCCGTGACGATGGGCTTGGGCAGGTCGAAAGAACCGTTGTTCTGCAGGTCCACGGCCAGGCGCACCAGGCTGGCGGCGAAGGCGCGAATGCCGCTGATCGCATGCTCGCCATGGATCACGCCTTCGTAGCCTTCGATACCGGTGAGGGCCAGGGCCGGCTGGGCCTTGATCGCCTTGGCCAGGTCACGCACTTCCTGCTCGCTGCGACAGCCGCAACGGCCGCCGACCACGCCATATTCGATCATCACGTTCAGGCGCAGGCCACGGGCGGCGAAGAACAGACCCAGGTCAGCAACGTTGTCCGGGTGATCGACCATGCAGTGGAAGTCGAAGTCCGTGTCGGCCAACAGATCAGCGATCAACGCCATGTTCGGCGCGCCCACCAGTTGGTTGGCCATCAGCACGCGACGCACGCCACCGGCATAAGCGGCGCGAGTCTGCACCGCGTTGGCCAGTGTAATCCCCCAGGCACCCGCTTCGATCTGGCGCTGAAACAGCGCCGGCATCATGCTGGTCTTGCCATGGGGCGCCAGCTCGGCGCCGCTCTTGCTGACGAAGTCCTGCATCCAGCGGATGTTGTGTTCCAGGGCGTCACGGTGCAGTACCAGAGCGGGCAGGCTGACGTCACGGACCAGGTGGGCCCCGACGGCGGCGGCGCCCTTTTCAACGGCATTGATGGCAGACATGGAAAACTCCTATTCGTTGATACGCCGGGCCAGGTTGTTGGCGCTGTCGATCAACACCCGGCGATAGTCGTTGTAGTTTTTTGTGGCATCGGCGCGTGGGGCGACGATACACAGCGTCGCGATGCTGATGCCTTGCGCGTCCCGCACCGGGGCGGCAAAGCAGTGGGTAAAGGTGTCGGCAACGCTGTCGAAGGAGAAGAAGCCATCGAGGGTGGCCTGACGGATTTGCGCCAGGAAGGTCTCCAGCGGCAGGCGCTGACCGTCCGGCAGGATGAAGTCGTCGTGATCGATCAGGTCGATGATCTGCTGGTCGCTCAAGTGCCCCAGCAACAGGCGCCCGGAAGCGGTCCACGGGATCGGCGCGTTTTCGCCAATGTCCGAGGAGATACGGAAATGCCGCTCGCCTTCACGCATCAGCGCCACCGTGTATTTGCGCCCGTTGAGCAGGCACATCTGCGCGGTTTCGTGGGTCTGGCTGACGATTTCCTGCAAGGCGTGATCGGCCTCGCGGGTCAGGTCGAAATGGCGCAGGTGCGCCTGGCCGAGAAAATACAGCTGGCGGCCGAGGTAGACGTGACCGTCCTTGCCCACCGTTTCCAGGATGCGCCGCTCAAGCAGCGACGCAACCAGTTCATAGACAGTGGACTTGGGGCTGCCGATGCCGCTGGCAATATCATTCGGGCGCAGGGGCTGGCCGATTTCCTTGAGGAAATCGAGGATATCGAATGCACGGTCCAGGCCTTTGGCGCGGCGTTTGATGGTGTCTTCGGTCATGGCAATCATCTGTCCCAAGTTGGTTGAGGCCCCTGTAGGAGCGAGCTTGCTCGCGAAAAACCCAAGGACAACGCATTCATCCAGACTACGCGCGTCATCGTTGACGATCTTCGCGAGCAAGCTCGCTCCTAGAGAGAAAGCGGCGGGCAATTTAGCCTTTTTTCTTGTACGCCACGCAATCGATCTCGACCTTGCAATCGACCATCATATTGGCCTGCACGCAGGCCCGCGCCGGAGCGTGTTCCGGGGTGAAGTATTCGCCGAACACTTTGTTGAAGCTCCAGAAGTCCCGCGGGTCTTCCAGCCACACGCCGACGCGCACGACATCCTTCAATTCGTAACCCGCTTCTTCGAGGATCGCCACCACGTTGCGCATGGTCTGACGGGTCTGTTCGATGATGCCCCCAGTGATGATTTCGCCGTCCACCGCAGGCACCTGGCCTGAGACGTACAACCAACCATCGGCTTCCACCGCACGGGCGAACGGACGGGGTTGGCCACCGCCGGCTGTGCTACCGGCACCGTAACGAGTAATGCTCATAAAAAAGGCTCCTGATTAAAAACGAATGTTCTTGAGAAATTCCGCCAGGCGCGGCGATTGCGGGCGTTCGAAGATGTCCTTCGAGGTGCCCTGTTCTTCAATGCGGCCCTGGTTCATGAAAACGATCTTGTCCGAGACTTCATAGGCAAAGCGCATTTCGTGGGTGACCAGCAACATGGTCATGCCCTCCTCCGCCAGGCCCTTGATCACGCTGAGCACTTCGCCCACCAACTCGGGGTCGAGGGCCGAGGTGACTTCGTCGAACAGCATCAGGCTGGGGTTCATGGCAATGGCGCGGGCAATCGCCACACGCTGTTGCTGGCCGCCGGACAGTTGGCCGGGGAAGTGGTTGCGACGCTCTAGAAGTCCTACGCGGTCCAGCCATTTTTCCGCCAGCGCAACGGCTTCGTCCTTGCCCATTTTCTTGACCTTGAGCAAGCCGAGGGTAACGTTCTGCAACGCAGTCAAATGGGGGAAAAGGTTGAATTGCTGGAACGCCATGCCCGTCATCGCACGGTGCTGCGCAATGACGCGCTCAGGGTGGCGCACGCGCTTGCCGGCGATTTCGCTGTAACCGATGGACTCGCCATCCAAGGTGATTTGGCCGCCCTGGAACTCTTCCAGCAGGTTGACGCAACGCAACAGTGTGGTCTTGCCCGAGCCGCTGGAGCCGATCAAGGTCACCACGTTGCCGCGCTGCATGGACAGGTCAACGCCCTTGAGCACTTCCACCTGGCCGTATTGCTTACGCAGGCCACGGATGTTCAGCAGCGGTTGGTTGGTGTGAGGTTGGTTCATGGCAAGGCCACCCGCTTTTCAATGTAGCGCCCGAATAACTCGATGGCGTAGTTGATGACAAAGAACATAAAGCCTGCGAACAGGTAGAACTCCAGGGTCATGAAGGTGCGCGCGATCACTTGCTGGGTACTGAGCAGCAACTCGGCCACGCCGATCACCGAGAGCAAGGTCGAGGCCTTGACGATTTCCGTGGAGGAATTGACCCAGGTCGGCAAAATCTGGCGCAGCGCCTGGGGCAGCAGCACATAGCCCAGGGACTGGTAGAACGTCAGGCCGATGGCCTTGCCCGCTTCCAGTTGCCCACGGGGAATGGCTTGCAGCGCGCCGCGCACGATCTCGGAGACGTGAGAACCGCAGAACAGCGTCAACCCGACCGCACCGGCCTGGAACGCGGTGATCTGCCAACCGAGCGCCGGCAGCATGTAGAAACACGCCAGCACCAGCACGAACACCGGCGTGCCACGGATCAGGTCGACATACAGACGAAACGGTGCACGCATCCAGAACTTGCCGTAGGTCAGGATCAACCCGGCGACAATGCCGATCAGGGTGCCAAAGATAATCGCCAACGCAGACACATAAACACTGGCTTGAAAGCCCGCCCAGAGGGTATCCCGGGCGATCCACAACTCATGCAGCCAGCTGGGGGATTCGTACATGGAAACCTCGCTTAACGACGGATCGCCAGACGCTGTTCCAGGTAACGGAGCAGCATGGCAATGAGGTAACAGGCAGCCACGTAGAGCGCCGTCGTGACCATCCAGGTTTCAATAACCCGGTAGCTTTCGACGTTGATCTTGCGGGCGTAATAGGTCAGCTCCGGCACCGCGATAGCAGCGGCGAGCGAGGTGTCCTTGAACAGCGAAATGAAATTGTTCGACAGCGCGGGCAGCACATTGCGCAGCATCACCGGTACGGTGATGTAGGCGCGGATACGCCATTCGCCCAGACCGATAGCCAACCCGGCTTCCCGCAGGCCCTTGGGAATGTTCAACAGCCCGGCGCGGAACACTTCGGTCAAGTAGGCACCCGCGTACAGCGACAAGGTGATGATGAACGACGGGATCTTGTCCAGACGGATCCCGAGACTGGGCAACGCAAAGTAGATCAACAGGATCAACACAAGGATCGGCGTATTGCGCACCACCGTCACGTACACCGAGGCGAAGATCCGCAACGCACGGTGCTTGGAGAGCATGGCAAACGCCATCATCAGGCCGATCACACAGCCGATGGCAATCGACAGCAGCGCCAGCTCAAGGCCCAGGCCGAGCCCCGCCAGCAAGCTGGGGAAGTCGCGCCACACGGCGGCAAAGTTCAACTGATAGTTCATGGTCAGCAGTACCTGATTGGGGCGCCGTCAGCGACGCCCCAGGTTTTCGATTTACTTGAACTCAACCGGGAAGCCGATCGCGGGTTCCGGCAGGTCGACACCGAACCATTGCTTGAACGAGGCCTTGTAGGTCGGGAACTCGACACCGGTCATGGCTTCATGCAGCGCGGTGTTGACGAAGTTCAGCCAGTCCTGGTCGCCACGCTTGACGGCGCACGCATAGGTCTGCGGGCTCCAGGCGTACGTCGGGCTGCGGTAGCGGCCTGGGTTCTGCACCATCAGGTATTTGACCGAGGACTGGTCGGTGGCGGCGGCATCGGCGCGACCGGAGTTCACGGCCTGATACATCAGGTCGACGCTGTCGTATTGGTCGACCTTGGCCTTGGGCAACGCCTGGTGCACCAGCTCTTCGGCATACACGTTTTGCAGCACAGCCACGGTGACGCCGTCGCCGCCAGCCTGCAGGTCTTCAATCTCTTTGTACTTGCTGTTGTTCGGCAGCAGCAGGCCCACGCCTTCGCGGTAGTACGGCAGGGTGAACGCGACCTGCTGGGCACGGCTGGCGGTGACGGTAATGAACTGGCAACTCATGTCGACCTTGTCGGTCAGCAGGTTGGGAATCCGGGCGTCAGACGACTGCACCACGAACTCGACCTTGCTTGGGTCATTGAACAAGCCCTTGGCCACTATGCGGCCGATGTCGATATCAAACCCTTGCAACTTGCCATCCGCTCCCTGGAAGTGCCACGGCGCATTGGTACTGCCTGTACCCACGATCAAGTGCCCACGCTTGAGCACATCATCGAGCTTGCTGTCCGCCGCCTGCACGATGCTTGCGAGGGAAGCCGATGCGGCGAAGAGAAAAACACACGCTTTAAACACGGAAGGTCGGTGATGCATGACAAGCACTCCAGGAGTTGTGTATTCCGCTATACCGGAACTTAGTATGTAACAACGGAATAGACAGCAGAAAGTGTGCCACACGCGGCAACAGAAAAAAACGACATGGATAAATCTGTGTTAAATCAACTAGATAAAAGATGATGTGCAATAAGGCGTTAAGCCAGCACCTGAAATCACTTTGCTACCCAAGGCCCCACACAGCGGTGACAGACCCAGTTGCGTGCGCTACGACGGCGTTACCGCGCACCGTTGCAGTGCGTCTGGCGCGTTGAAAAATCCCCACGCTGGGCTAGCCTTGGCACATTCATTCCGACAAGGACTCCGCCCTGATGAAGTTCCGCCTCACCCTGGTCTTGCTTTCCTTTCTGGTGGCCGGCAGTGCTTGGGCCAGTAACGACCGCCGCGAATGCAAGGAAGAACTGCGCAAGCTCAACGCAGCCCTGAGCACCAACTACACCAGCCAGAACCACCACGGCTACCGCCAGGCAAAGGCTTCGAGGGACAACCTTGAATACAAGAAATGCGCAAGCCAGGCGCGCAAGGCGCGGGAACGCCTGGAGCGCGATAGCGACCTGTGAAGGTTGACAGTAGACGGCAGTGATTCCTCGACTTAGCGTGGGCAGACACTCGCACTGTCCAGGAGGACCACTATCATGGGAATTGCCACCGCAACCATTACCAACGCCGAGGAATATGAAAAGGTACTGAGTACCTCCCACCCCGTGTTTCTATTGTTCGTTTCAGCTCGCTGCCCTGCGTGCGCAGACACCGGCCCATTGTTCGAACGGATTGCTGCCAGGCATCCCGATATCGTGAGCCTGGTGCTGGACTGCGCAAACACTCCGCAACACCCCCATGTCAAGGGCACGCCCACCTTGTTGGTTTACGTCATGGGCGAACTGATGGAAATTATCGAGGGTTTCTACCCCATTAAAGATCAGGAAAAAACTGTGGAAGAGCTTTTCGACCGCTACGTCCAGCGTCCCCTCTTGCACGGTACGACCTAGCGTCTAAGCTGCTCAAATTAGTCTCAGCCACCAGGTCGGCAATGTTCAAGACCATTGAAGCTGAAGTCTTGGAGAAACGCCCGTCACCCACCTTGCAACTTGAGCTCGCCCAGCATGATTTCGAGCGACTCAAGTCATTCTGCCTGCTGATCTACATCGCGATCATCACATTGGGCACCCGTCCGCTAATCGAAGGCTTGTCGACGGATCTGCACCCCAGCGGGGTGATTCTGACAACGCTTACGTTTCACACGCCCGCATAAACCGATCACGCCCCGTGCGTGATAGACAGCGCATCGAAATGCTTTACCGGGCGGCCACTTACTGGATAATAGCTCAATGCCTTCATTGAGTTAATGTTCGGCACCACCTCTACCGCCTCGATGGATTTTCTTCTGCGTATGGACACTCCTCTGCTTCCGCAAAAACGCCTCAATGCTGCAATCACCAAAGTCATGGCCGGTATCAGCGCAACGCTGGGCGCCATGTGGGCGCTGATCACCTATGTGTTTCCCGATCCCAGCGTGTTCGGCTTTGGCTTTCTCAACTGGAAAAACTTGATTCTGGTGATCAGCGTGTTCCTGTTCCTCGCGGCACTGTCTATTGGCTGGCAGGCGCGTCGCCTGCCGGATGCGATAAAAGGCACGCTTTCGGTGATCCTGGCCGTATTGCTCGCCGGCGGTTTTTTCATTTTGGGCAGTGAGTACGCCAAACCCACTTTCGAATTTGCCCAATCGCAAAAGCTGATGACTGAAAATGACGGCGCCAACCTGTTTGGCAAGCGTATAGAGCTGGTCGACGGTGTACGCATCGAACTGCTGGAGTGTGAGCAGATTGGCCAGGCACCGAGCTGCCTGCTGGAACTGACCAACACCAATGTCGACCGCGAAATGCGCGACCTTAAGCAAAGCACCCTATTTGAAAAAACCGGCGGCTCCCTGGATGTCGAGCAACTGCAGGTCGGCCAATCTAAGTCTGACCAGTGGAACGCATTTGCGCTGGTACGCAATGTGCCGACCCGAGTGACGATGGTGTTCCAGCCCGTGCGCGGGAAGCTGGAGAGCATCCCGGCACTCAAGATCAGGTTTCGCAGCCTCAAGGGTGAGGATAACGTGGTGAAATTCAGTGGCGTGGCGGTTAACTGAGGGGATGGATATGAGCACTGCTACTGCAACAGAGAATACTGACCAGCCCTGGGAAGATACGTTGATTCTGGCATTTCGCGATATTCAGTGGATCCATCACCGCGAAAAACAGCAGACACTGATTTCAGATGCGCTTGGCTGGTTCCAATTGAACAATCATTTACTGCTGTGCAATCCCTCAGACAAAACACAGCAAAACACCTGTAATAAGGCCAAGGAAAAGCTCGATCTGGCAGTGAAAGAAATGGCGGCAACACCGCCACTACTCGCGAAATTGGACGGCAAGGCTGAAAGTGCAGCGGGCGATGTGCTAACCGCCCATGAAGACAGGTTCTTCCTGATTGAATTCAAATCAGACATGAGCACCAGAAGCTCCGAATACACCAAATTCCTGGGGATTCTAATGTGGCTGATCGATCCAGAAGCCAACCACGTACTGATAAACCAGTCAAAAAAAGGGCATTTTTTTGTCACGCAGAGGCCCGACACATGCGCCCCCTCTGCTCCAAACCTGCGAAAGCTCACTATGGAGGCCTACACTTACTACGACGCAATCACTCAGCCCAACTTAAAACTGACTGCGGCGATCCCCGTGCACACGCTCCTGGCAGAAAAACGCCACGGCCTGCCGCTGGCTCAAATGGCGGACTACCTTCAACTGCTCTGTAACGTACATGTCGGTGACGCAGCAGGCGGCGCACACCCGATGAAAGTGGCGGTGGCAAGTGCATCCGGGGTGTTTTGGCCGATATCCGACCTTTCGGAACTGACTGCATTGGCCGGCTTGTTCAACGCGACCGCAAGGCTGTCGCACCCAAAACACCCGGCATTTGGCATTGCAAACGCCAAACGCCTGAAAGACATCGTCGATGCCTTTCGGAAAAAAACGCTCGAAGAGCAAAAAACCGCGCTCAGACGTGACGGCAGAACACCCGGCGGCGCCACTCCAGGCATCAATCGAAGCTGAGTGACACCGCTTACGCCCCCATCAGGAATCCACGCACCGAAGCAGGCTGACCTGCGTCACCCGGCGGTCCTCCACCGCCGCCACCGTCAGGCGCCAACCCTCATGTTCCAGGCTGTCGCCCACCACTGGGAGGCGATCCAGCAGACTCATCACCAGGCCGGCCAGGGTCTGATAATCGTCGGTCGCAACCGCGTTGAAGCCCGTGCGCTGACGCACCTGATTGAGGTTCAGTGCACCATTGGCGCGGAAACCAGCGCCCTCCTCGACAATATCCGGCCCTTCGATTTCGCTGGCGTCCGGCAGCTCACCGGCGATGGATTCCAGGATGTCGGTCATGCTCAACACGCCCATGAAGTCACCGAATTCGTTGATCACAAACGCAATGTGGGTGGATTCCTGACGCATCTGCTCCAGGGCGTTGAGGATCGAGAAACTGTCCAGCAGGTTGATCGCCCGGCGTGCCAGGTGCTCCAGGTTCGGCTCGTTACCGGCCAGGTATTCCTTGAGCAACTCCTTCTTGTGCACAAAGCCCAGCGGTTCATCGACGGCGCCGTTGCGGATCAACGGCAGTCGCGAGTAGGACGAATGCATCAGTTTCAGACGAATGCTGTCGGGATCATCCGCCAGATCGATGCAGTCGACCTTGGCCCGCGGTGTCATCAGTGTGCGGATCGGCCGTTCGGCCAGTTGCAGCACACCACTGATCATCACGCGCTCGCGCCGATCAAACAGCGGGCCTTGCCCAGCATCTGGCTCACCCAGCAGGTCGGCAACCTCATCGCTCACCTCTTCCACCGCCAGGCTACGACCGCCGAGCAAGCGCATCACGGCATGGGCCGTACGCTCACGTACTGGCAACACACCTTGCGCCGACTTCTTGCGGCGGGCCCGTGCGATCTGGTTGAACAACTCGATCAGGATTGAGAAACCAATCGCTGCGTACAGGTAACCCTTCGGAATATGGAAACCCAGGCCTTCGGCGGTCAGGGCAAAACCGATCATCATCAAGAAGCCCAGGCACAGCATGATCACCGTCGGGTGCGCATTGACGAAGCGGGTCAATGGCTTGCTCGCGACGATCATCACACCGATGGACACGATCACCGCGATCATCATCACCGCCAGCTCGTCCACCATGCCCACGGCGGTAATCACCGCATCCAGGGAGAACACCGCATCCAGCACCACGATCTGCGCCACGATCGGCCAGAACATCGCGTAGGCGGCATTGCCCGTGCGCTGGACCACATGGCCTTCGAGGCGCTCGTGCAATTCCATGGTGGCCTTGAACAACAGGAATACACCACCAAACAACATGATCAGGTCACGGCCCGAGAAGCTCTTGTCGAACACCTCGAACAACGGCTGCGTCAGGGTCACCAGCCAGGAAATACTCGCCAATAGGCCCAGGCGCATCAGCAGCGCCAGGGACAGGCCGATCAACCGCGCACGGTCACGCTGCTCCGGCGGCAACTTGTCCGCCAGGATCGCGATAAACACCAGGTTGTCGATGCCCAGCACCAGTTCCAGCACAATCAAGGTCAACAGCCCGAGCCAGGCCGTTGGATCCGCTAACCATTCCATTTATTGAGTCTCTTCAGTCATCGATTTTCAGAATGCCGGGCACGGCAAGGCGCGGTCAGTGGACCGGTACAAGGTTAGCAGTCGGAATACGGGGTGCTTCAGAGGGAACAGCGGCAGCGCAAGTCTTGGGGAAAGACGACTGGGGGGCTCCGAAAGGGTGTTCATGCAAATCCTGAAATAACAAAAGGACTTGAATCCTACATCTGAAACGCAAACTTCCTACAACGCAAAACTATTACAAGATCTGTAATCTCACCTGTAGGAGCCGGCTTGCCGGCGATGGCGTCCTCACAAACGCCATCGCCGGCAAGCCGACTCCTACAGGGGCATCGTGGTGTCAGGACTTACGGGTAGCGTCATCCAACGCCAGAATGGTATGCGCATTGGTCACCGTCGTGGCCAGCGTATTGATCACCCCCGACCGCAACGCCCCCAGCGTCGCCGCCGCCTTGGTATTTTCGCTGGCAATCGCCACCACATCCGGTATGCGAAACAACTCCTGCACCGTCAACCCGATCACCCGCCCCTGGATCGCGTTGACCGCCGGTTGCCCGTGAATGTCGATAAAGTCATAGCCCATCATGTCACCCACGGTGCCGGACAACCGGGCCTGGGCGATTTCCTGCGGTGAGAACCAGCCCATGCGCACCATGTTGCTGTTCTCACTCATGTCGCCAATACCGATCAACGCAATATCCGCGCGCCGCGCCCGGTCCAGCGTGGAGCGCACGGTGTCGTTATTGATCAGCACCCCGCGCAACTCCGGGTTCGCCACCAGGGCCGGGGCATACAAGCTTTCACTCTCCCCCCCGAAGCGCAGCGCCAGGCGCCGGCAGATATGGTCGGGGTTCATGTATTCGCCGGCCTTGAGCGAACCACCGATGGCGCAGACAAATGTGCAATTGCGTGTCACCGGCAAGAATACGTTGTCCGCCACTGCGCCGACGTTACGCCCCATGCCTACCGCGACAATCATGCCATCGCTCAGCGTCTTGTTCAGGTAGTTGGCCACCAGACTGGCAACGGCCGAGCGCTGGGTGTCGGGGTCGCTGTGGTCCACGGCAATCAAGGCGCGGTCCAGCTTGAAGCGCTGCACCAATGCCTGCTCCAGCTCGTTGTTCATGGCCGGGTGCTGCAGCACGCGCACCTCGACGATCCCCTCATCGCGCGCACGCTTGAGCAAGCGGCTGACTTTCGCCCGCGACAGGTCAAAGCGCTTGGCAATGGCTTCCTGAGTGACGTTCTCAAGGTAATAGAGCATTGCCACTTCGGTCATCTGATCGATATCGCTGGCAATGCGCTGGGTACTGTCACTCATGGGGACGGGCTTCCGTTTCGGCGTCAAAGGCGCATTCTCCCGACTCTTGCCCCGTTTAGTCCACTACTGATGCCCGTCGCGCTCGATCGCATTGATGCGCTCGACCTTGGCGCCGGAACGCGCCGACTCGAACTCCGACTCCAGGAATGATTTGACGATGCTTTTGGCCAGCTCCGCACCGATCACTCGCGCGCCGATGGACAGGATTTGCGCATCGTTGCTCTTACGCGCCCGCTCCGCCGAATAGGTGTCATGGGCCTGCGCCGCACGAATGCCCAGCACCTTGTTGGCGGAAATGGCCATGCCGATCCCGGTGCCACACACCAGCACACCCAGGCGCTGCTGCCCGGCATTGATCGCGTTGGCCACGGCCAGGGCGATGTCGGGGTAAAGCACCGGCGCGGTGGAATGGGTGCCGAAGTCGGTCACCGGGTAACCCAGCGCCTCGATATGGCGCTTCAACAGCTCTTTGAGCTCAAAACCCGCTTCATCGCATCCGATAGCCACCGGGAAAGGTGTGTTCATGGCGTCTGGCTCCGCTGCCGTGATCGTATTTATGACTGATCATATGATCACTCAATGAAATTTCGCTCAGGCATTTCGCCGCCAACCACCCCTCACTGTCAAGCATGATTTAACTGACTTGCCAGTCAAAAGCGCCTAAAAAGACATTATTGACGAACAAGACGAGAATCAGTGCTTTTACATGAAACAGATTGACTGATCAGAATTTCATTTGATACACATATGATCACAGCGAAACATGACTGTGCGACCTAATAAGAATTCACAGCACGAGGACACGCCGATGGCCACGCCATTACTGCTCCAGGCTGAACACGTCGCCAAGGCTTACGCCGGGGTCCCTGCCCTGCGTGACGGGCGCCTCTCTCTGCGGGCCGGCAGCGTCCACGCCCTGTGCGGCGGCAATGGCGCAGGCAAATCGACATTTCTGAGCATCCTGATGGGCATCACCCAGCGTGACGCCGGCAGCATTCTGCTCAACGGCGCACCGGCGCAGTTCAACCGCCCGAGTGAAGCGCTGGCAGCGGGGATCGCGATGATCACCCAGGAGCTGGAACCCATCCCCTATATGACCGTCGCCGAGAACATCTGGCTGGGGCGAGAACCACGCCGCGCCGGTTGCATCGTCGACAACAAGGCTCTGAACCGGCGCACCCGCGAATTGCTGGAAAGCCTGGAGTTCGACGTCGATGCCACCAGCCCCATGCACCGCTTGAGCGTCGCGCAGATCCAACTGGTAGAAATCGCCAAGGCCTTCAGCCATGACTGCCAGGTGATGATCATGGACGAACCCACCTCGGCCATTGGCGAACACGAGGCGCAAACCCTGTTCAAGGCCATCCGCCGCCTGACGGCCCGGGGCGCCGGCATTGTGTATGTGTCGCACCGCCTCAGCGAACTGGCGCAGATCGCCGACGACTACAGCATCTTCCGCGACGGCGCCTTCGTCGAAAGCGGACGCATGGCGGACATTGATCGCGACCATCTGGTACGCGGCATCGTCGGCCAGGAATTGACTCGCATCGACCACAAGGTCGGTCGCGAATGCGCTGCCAACACTTGTCTGCAAGTCGACAACCTGAGCCGCACCGGAGAGTTCCACGACATCAGCCTGCAATTGCGCCAAGGCGAAATCCTCGGCATTTATGGCTTGATGGGCTCGGGGCGCAGCGAGTTCCTCAACTGCATCTACGGCCTGACGGTCGCGGACTCCGGCAGTGTCACCCTGCAAGGCAAGCCCATGCCGATCGGGCTGCCGAAGGCGACCATCAATGCCGGCATGTCGCTGGTCACCGAAGATCGCAAGGACAGTGGCCTGGTGCTCACCGGCAGCATTCTTTCCAACATTGCCCTGTCGGCCTACAAGCGCCTTTCGAGCTGGTCGCTGATCAATGCGCGCAAAGAAACCCAACTGGCCCAGGACATGGTCAAGCGCCTGCAGATCAAGACCACGTCCCTGGAATTGCCGGTGGCGTCCATGAGCGGCGGCAACCAGCAGAAAGTGGTGCTCGCCAAATGCCTGTCCACCGAGCCGGTCTGCCTGCTGTGTGACGAACCGACCCGTGGCATCGATGAAGGCGCCAAGCAGGAGATCTACCACCTGCTCGACCAATTCGTACGCGGCGGTGGCGCTGCCATCGTGGTGTCGTCGGAAGCGCCGGAACTGCTGCACCTGAGCGATCGCATCGCCGTATTCAAGGGCGGCCGGCTGGTGACCATCAGCACCGACACCGCCCTTTCCCAGGAAGCCTTGTTGAGTCTTGCCTCATGAATGCCAAAACCCTCGCAGCACCTGTCACTGCCGCGCCGCGCAATCGCCTGCGTCTGTCCCTCGACCGCTTCGGCCTGCCGCTGGTGTTTATCCTGCTGTGCGTGGTGATGGCGTTCTCCAGTGAATACTTCATGACCTGGCGCAACTGGATGGACATCCTGCGCCAGACCTCGATCAACGGCATCCTTGCGGTGGGCATGACCTATGTGATCCTGACCAAGGGCATCGACTTGTCCGTGGGCTCGATCCTGGCCTTTGCCGGGTTGTGCAGCGCCATGGTCGCGACCCAGGGGTACGGCGTGCTGGCGGCGGTCAGTGCCGGGATGTTTGCCGGCGCGATGCTCGGCGTGGTGAACGGCTTCATGGTCGCGAACCTGTCGATCCCGCCCTTCGTGGCCACCCTGGGCATGCTCAGCATTGCGCGCGGCATGACCTTCATCCTTAACGATGGCAGCCCGATCACCGACCTGCCCGACGCCTACCTGGCGCTGGGCATCGGCAAGATCGGCCCGATCGGCGTGCCAATCGTCATCTTCGCCGTGGTTGCGCTGATCTTCTGGATGGTGCTGCGCTACACGACCTACGGCCGCTATGTGTACGCGGTCGGCGGCAATGAAAAGAGCGCACGCACCTCTGGCATCGGCGTGCGCAAGGTGATGTTTTCGGTATACGTGGTCTCGGGCCTGCTCGCCGGACTGGCCGGCGTGGTGCTCTCGGCCCGCACCACCTCTGCCCTGCCCCAGGCCGGGGTGTCCTATGAACTGGACGCGATTGCCGCCGTGGTGATCGGCGGCACCAGCTTGTCGGGCGGCACCGGCAGCATTGTCGGCACGCTGTTCGGCGCACTGTTGATCGGGGTGATCAACAACGGGCTGAACCTGCTCGGCGTGTCCTCTTATTACCAGCAGGTCGCCAAGGGCCTGATCATTGTGTTCGCAGTACTGATCGACGTGTGGCGCAAGAAAAAACGCTAGAGAACGACCCACAACAATAACCGGAGTTCTACTCATGAAACTTGGTACCACCTTGGCCGCCACAGCGGCCCTCTCCCTGCTCGCCTGCAGTATCGCCCTGGCCGCCGATGGCAAGACCTACAAGGTCGGCGCAGCCGTCTACGGCCTCAAGGGCCAGTTCATGCAGAACTGGGTCCGCGAGCTCAAGGAACACCCGGCGGTCAAGGACGGCACCGTGCAGTTGACCGTGTTCGACGGCAACTACGACGCCCTCACCCAGAACAACCAGATCGAAAACATGGTGACCCAACGCTACGACGCCATCCTGTTCGTACCGATCGACACCAAGGCCGGCGTCGGCACCGTCAAGGCGGCCATGAGCAACGACGTGGTGGTCATCGCCTCCAATACGAAAGTAGCCGATGCCTCTGTGCCGTATGTGGGTAACGATGATGTCGAAGGCGGCCGCCTGCAGGCCCAGGCCATGGTCGACAAACTTAATGGCAAAGGCAACGTGGTGATTATCCAGGGGCCGATTGGCCAGTCGGCGCAAATCGACCGGGAAAAAGGCGAACTGGAAGTGCTGGGCAAACACCCGGACATCAAGATCATCGAGAAAAAGACCGCCAACTGGGACCGCGCCCAGGCCCTGGCGCTCACTGAAGACTGGTTGAACGCCCACCCCAAAGGCATCAACGGCGTGATCGCGCAGAACGACGACATGGCCCTCGGCGCCGTGCAGGCCCTGAAGTCCCACGGGCTGACCTCCAAGGACGTGCCGGTCACCTCGATCGATGGTATGCCGGACGCGATCCAGGCGGCGAAAAAAGACGAAGTCACCACCTTCCTGCAAGACGCCCAGGCCCAGTCCCAGGGCGCGCTGGACGTGGCGCTGCGTGCACTGGCCGGCAAGGACTACAAGCCGCAGTCGGTGATCTGGGAGCGCTATGCCAAGGATGTGAAATGGGGGGACGGCACGGCCAAGAACTACATCCTGCCGTGGGTGCCGGTCACCAATGCCAACGCCGATGCGCTGTACAAACAAGTCAGCGGCGGCAAATAACGGTTTCGGCCTATAAATGCATTCCAAATGTGGGAGCGGGCTTGCTCGCGAAAGCGGTGGATCAGCCAACTGATATACCCCCTGACAAACCGCTTTCGCGAGCAAGCCCGCTCCCACATTGGATCTCCACCGTTTTCAAAAATGGAGTCATTCATGTCTGGATTCTGGAACCAAGCCTTCGACCTCACCGGCCGTTGCGCGGTGATTACCGGTGGCGCTGCCGGGATCGGCCTGGCCTGTGCCAGCCTGCTGGTAGAACGCGGCGCCCGCGTGGCGCTGCTGGACCGTGAGCCGGCAGTGGTCGAGGTAGCCGCCAGCCTGGGCGCCGGGCATCTGGGCATTGCCGTCGACCTCGGCCAGATCGGCCAGATACAACCCACCATCGACACGGTTTTCGAACACTTCCAACGCCTGGATTACCTGATCAACAGCGCCGGCGTGGTACTGCTGGACAAGGCCATCGACGTGAGCGAAAGCGCCTGGGACACCACCCTGGACATCAACCTCAAGGCCAGCTTCTTCGTGGCCCAGGCCTGCGCCCGGCACATGCTCGCCCAAGGCAGCGGACGCATCGTCAACCTCGCCTCCCAGGCCGCCGTGATCGGCCTGGACCGGCACGTCGCTTATTGCGCCAGCAAGGCAGCCATTGTCGGCATGACCAAAGTACTGGCCATGGAATGGGCCCCTCACATCAACGTCAACGCCATCTCCCCGACCATTGTGGAGACAGCCCTGGGCAAGAAAGCCTGGGCGGGCGACGTGGGTGAAAAGGCCAAGTTGCAGATCCCGGCGGGCCGCTTTGCCCAGCCGGAAGAAATCGCCGGGCTGGCGTTGTACCTGCTCAGTGATGCGGCGCAGATGATCACCGGCGCCAACATGGTGATCGACGGCGGCTACAGCATTCAGTAATTCATCTTCTTGTCGTGAGGTTTTGTCATGTCCACCGTCACCGAACGCACACCCGAACAACTGTCCCCAGTCATCCCGAAAACCATGCAGGCCGTGGTGTGCCATGGCCCGGAAGATTACCGCCTGGAAATCGTCGACGTGCCTACGCCCGGCCCCGATGAAATCCTCACCAAAGTCGAGTTGTGCGGCATCTGCATGGGCGACATCAAGACCTATCGCGGCGCCCCGTCGTTCTGGGGTGACGCCGAACAACCCCGCTACGTGAAGCCGCCGATGATCCCCGGCCATGAATTCGTCTGCCGCGTGGTTGCCCTGGGCCCAGGTGCAGAAAAACGCGGAGTGAAGGTCGGTGATCGGGTGATTTCCGAACAGATCGTGCCGTGCTGGGGCTGCCGCTTCTGCAACCACGGCCAATACTGGATGTGCCAGAAGCACGACCTGTATGGCTTCCAGAACAATGTGCAGGGCGCCATGGCCCAGTACATGATCTTCACCAAGGAAGGCATCATCCACACAGTGCCGGAGTCCATTGCCCCCGACGAAGCGATTTTGATCGAGCCGCTGGCCTGCTCGCTGCACGCGGCGGAACGCGCCAATGTCGACCACGACGACATCGTGGTGGTCGCCGGCGCCGGCACCCTGGGCTTGGGCATCATCGGTGCCGTGCGCCTGCGCAATCCGAAAAAGCTCATCGTGCTGGACATGAAACCCGAACGCGCCGCCCTGGCCCTGCGCATGGGCGCCGACGAAGTCTGGAACCCGGCCGAGGTGGACGTGCTGGCGAAGATCCGCGAGATCACCGACGGCTATGGCTGCGACATCTATATCGAAGCCACCGGGCACCACAAGGCAGTGAACCAGGGCCTGGCAATGCTGCGAAAACTGGGGCGTTTCGTCGAATTCAGTGTGTTCAATGACGAGGCCACAGTAGATTGGTCGATCATTGGTGACCGCAAGGAACTCGACATTCTCGGCTCACACCTAGGGCCGTATATGTACCCACGCGCCATCGACTTTATCGGCAACCGCAAGATCGACATGCGCGACGTGGTGACCCACAAATTCGCGCTGGCGGATTTCAAGGAAGCGTTCGCGGTGATGGAGCGCGGCGACAAGTCGCTGAAGGTCGTTCTGGAACCCTGACCCACAGACGACACACACCCTTGTAGGAGCCGGCTTACCGGCGATAGCGGCATACCCGACGATGCAGGTGTTATCTGACACACCGCCATCGCCGGTAAGCCAGCCCCCACAGTTGATCCATGTGCCCACTAGAACAAGAACAGGAACCCGCGTTATGAATCGAGTCATCAACGATCCGGACCAGGTGGTCGAGGACATGCTGCGCGGCATTCTGGTCGCGCACCCCGAACTGCGCCAATTCGAGACCAACCCACGCGTCATCGTCAAGGCCAAGCCTTCTGCGCCGGGCCGCGTCGGCATTGTCACTGGCGGCGGATCGGGCCATGAGCCGGCTTTTCTTGGCTATGTCGGCCCGGGCCTGGTGGATGCCGTGGCGGTCGGCGAAATTTTTTCCTCACCCACCGCCAAGAGTTTCTTCGACGCCTTCCGCGCCGCCGACCATGGCGCAGGCGTGGCCTGCCTTTACGGTAACTACGCTGGCGACAATATGAACGTGAAGCTGGCGATGAAAATGGCCGCCAGCAAAGACATGCGCATCCGCACGGTGGTCGCCAACGACGACGTAGCGTCCGCCCCCAAGGCCGAGATTGCCAAGCGCCGTGGCGTGGCCGGGGAGATCTTCATGTGGAAGATCGGTGGCGCTGCTGCCGCGCAGCACTACGACTTGGACGAGGTGATCCGGGTCGCACAGAAAACCGTGGATAACTGCCGCTCGATTGGTATCGGCCTGACCCCCTGCACCATTGCAGCAGTGGGCAAGCCGAACTTCCAGATCCCTGACGGCCAGATGGAGCTGGGCATCGGCCATCATGGCGAACCGGGCATCGAGGTGATCCCGATCGAAGCGGCTGCCGCCATGGCTGAACGCATGCTCGCGCCGATCCTCGCCGACCGTGATTTCGGCCAGGACGACAGCGTGGTGGTACTGGTCTCGGGCCTGGGCGCCACGCCGGTCATGGAGTTGTATGTTTTCTATGCCGAGGTCGAAAAACAACTCACGGCCAAAGGCTTGAAGATTCACCGCTGCTACGTCGGCAACTACTTCACCTCCCTGGAAATGATGGGCGTGACCCTGACCCTGCTCGGCCTCGACGCAGAGCTTGCCACCCTGATCGATCAACCCTGCCGCTCCATCGGCATGACCCAGGCGGAGTAAACCATGAGCCAGCATTTTTCCACCTGTGACGGCGGCGCCATCGTCAGCGACCTGGTCAGCGTGATCGTCGCCAACCGCGAATACCTCAGTGAAATCGACGGCGCCATCGGCGATGGCGACCACGGCATCAACATGGCCAAGGGCTTCGCCCATTGCGGGCGCACCATTGAAGGACGCCAACTGACCCTGGCCGAGGCGCTCGACGAGCTGACCCTCAGCTTGATGGAAGGCATCGGCGGCTCCATGGGGCCTTTGTATGGCAGCCTGTTTATCGGCATGGCCGATGAAGTGCGCAGCAGTGATGACATCGACGCCGCAACCTTTGCTCATTTGCTGCGCGGCGGCTTGACCTCGTTGCAGGACATCACGGACGCGGGTGTGGGCGATAAATGCCTGATGGACACCTTGATCCCGGCGGTTGAGGCTTTTGAGCGCGAGCATGCCTCAGGGGCCTCCTTCAGCGACGCTCTGAATGCGATGAAAGCCGCCGCGTCACAGGGCCGCGACTCGACCAAGGACCTGGTGGCCAAGATCGGCCGCGCCAGTCGCTTGGGCGAACGTTCCCTCGGCGTGCTGGATGCCGGCGCGGTGTCGTGCTGCCTGATCCTCACGCGTCTGGCCGATTCGGTGCAGACGCGACTGTCTGCTTGACCTGCTGGATATACCGCGCGACCGCCGGCGCTTTTTCGAAGCGCCGGTGAATCAGCGATAGCCACGACGATGCGTCAACGCCCTGAATGCTGCGGTACACCACGCCTGGCAAACTGACATGCCCCACCATGGACGCCGGCACCACCGCCACGCCCTGCCCGAGTGACACCAGCGCCACCACCGCCACCAACCCACCGGGTTGCGGCCCCAGGCGCGGTGCGTAGCCACCTTGCGCGGCCACCTGCAAGGTGCCGCTGATTTGCTCCGGCAAGATGAATGTCTCGTTCTCCAAATGCTTGCAACCGATGGCCTTGAGCCCCAGCAGCCAGGAGTCCTGGGGCAGCGCCAAGACAAACCCTTCGCTGTCCAGGCGCACCGCCTCGACCCCCTCCGGCAGCGTCATGGGCGAGCGGATGTAACCGATATCGACACGCCCGTCCGCTACCGCGCCAGGCAACGTCGCCATCGCACATTCGCGCACATTCACGCTCACATCCGGAAACGCCTGGCCGAACGCCTGCATTTGCCGCTGCAACAGGCCCGAATACACCGCCGACGCCACATAGCCCAATTCGATATGGCCGATCTCGCCACGTCCGGCGCGCTGAGCATTGCGCTGGGCGAACTCGAACTGGCGCACGGTAGCCTCGGCTTCGATCAATAAGGCAGCACCAGCTTCGGTCAGGCTGACTTCGCGTTGCTGGCGGACAAACAGACGCGTCCCCAGCGCCGCTTCCATGTCTTGGATCTGACGGCTTAACGTCGGGGGCGCAATGCCCAAGTGCTCCGCGGCCCGCGTGAAGTTGCGCTGGCGGGCAACGGCCAGGAAATAGCGAAAATGACGAATATCCATAACAGCATTAGCTCAAAGGTAATGAAGTGCTTCACGGCGACTAACAAAGATATTGCCGGGAGGGAATAAGCTCACAGCACCTGAACACTAGAGAGCCCTTGCGATGCCCGTCAACCGCCTTCTTCGTATTGCCTGCAAGGTAATTCAACCATGAGCCGGATCAGTCCACGCCTCACACTGCTGACCGCATCCGGCGTTTGCTCGCTGATCGTGCTCGACACCAACATCGTCGCCGTGACGCTGCCCAGCATCGCCCGCGACCTGGGGGCGAACTTTGCCGACATCGAGTGGGTCGTCAGCGCCTATATGCTGGCCTTTGCCGCACTGTTGTTGCCCGCCGGCAGCATCGCCGATCGCTTTGGCCGCAAGAAGACCCTGATTTGGGGGCTGAGCATTTTTATCCTGGCCTCCCTGGGCTGCGGCGCAGCGCCCAACGCTGTGTTCCTGGACATCGCACGCGCGATCAAAGGCGTCGGCGCCGCCCTGCTATTGACCTCGGCGCTCGCCTCCATCGGCCACACCTTCCATGACGACGTGGAACGGGCAAAAGCCTGGGCCTTCTGGGGCGCGTGCATGGGTGTGGCCATGACCGCCGCGCCGACCTTGGGCGGCTTGATCACCGAGTACCTGGGCTGGCGCTGGATTTTCTATCTCAACTTGCCGGTGGGCCTGGGGCTGATGGCGCTGGTGCTGCGCGCCATTGAGGAATCCCGCGATACCCAGTCGGCGCGACTCGACCCTTGGGGCAGCCTGGCCTTCAGCGCCGCTTTGCTGTGCCTGATCTGGGGTTTGATCGAAGCCAATCGCATCGGCTGGGACAGCCCGTTGACCTACGCCCGGCTCATAGGCGGCGCGGCCTTGCTGGGCGTATTTGTCGTCGTCGAACGTGTACAACAGCGCCCCATGGTCGACCTGCAACTGTTCCGTCACCCGCGCTTTATCGGAGCCTTGCTGGGCATGTTCGCCTACGCCGGCTGTGCCCAGGTGATGATGACCTTGTTGCCGTTCTACCTGCAGAACGGCCTGGGGTTCTCCGCGATCGCCTCGGGCCTGGGCATGCTGCCGTTTGCGCTGACCATGTTGATCTGCCCACGCATTGGCGCCCGCCTGGCGGGGCGTTTCGCGCCAGCAACGATGATGGCGGCCGGCTTGACCCTGGTGGGCTGCGGCAACCTCTTGAGCGCCTGGGCGGTAAACGTGGGGGGTTACCTGCCCTTTGCCTTGGCGATTGCGGTGACAGGGGCCGGGGCAGGTCTGCTCAATGGCGATACGCAAAAAAACATCATGGCCTGCGTGCCGCGAGACCGTGCCGGGATGGCGTCCGGTATGAGCACCACCATGCGCTTCAGCGCGATCATGTTGGCGGTCGGTGTGTATGGGGCATTATTGAGCAGCCATAGCGAACAGTTGTTGAGCGCAAGCATCGACACACAATGGCGGGCCCAGGTTAACGGCATTGCTTCACGCGTCGTCGCGGGTGATATGCCAGCGGCGATGAGGTTGTTGCCGGAGTCGGCACGGCTGTTGGTGCAGCCGCTGGCACGGCAGGCGTTTGTGGGTGGGTTCAGTGGCGTGCTGTGGGTGGCGGGGTTGTTGGGATTGCTGGGGGCGCTGGTGGTGGGGATATTAATGAGAAACCCCATACCAGCAGTGCAACAGGCCTCGATGAAACCTGCGCACCGCTGAGCATTTTTACCAGAATCGCTGCTGGGTCAACCGGCTCCACCAGGTCAGCAGCACGCGGTCCACCGAACCACTGGCCGCCAGGCCTACGCGCTCCTGCAAGCTCTTGCGCTCGGCATAGTGCAAGTGGAACACCTCGGCGGTCTTGGCCTTGGTGGCCAGGTATTCATCGCTGGTTTGCAGCTCATCGACCAGTTGCTTGTCGAGGGCTGCAACACCCAGCCACACTTCTCCGGTCGCGACGTCATCAATCGCCAACTGCGGGCGGTAACGCGAGACGAAGTTCTTAAACAGTTGATGGGTGATGTCCAGGTCTTCCTGGAACTTCTCGCGGCCCTTCTCGGTGTTTTCACCAAACACCGTGAGGGTGCGTTTGTACTCACCGGCAGTCAGCACTTCAAAGTCGATGTCGTGCTTTTTCAGCAGACGGTTGACGTTTGGCAACTGCGCTACCACGCCAATGGAGCCGAGGATGGCAAACGGTGCGCTGATGATCTTCTCGCCGATGCACGCCATCATGTAGCCGCCGCTGGCCGCCACCTTGTCGATGCACACGGTCAACGGCACGCCGGCCTGGCGGATACGCGCCAGTTGCGACGAAGCCAGGCCGTAGCTGTGGACCATGCCACCGCCGCTTTCCAGGCGCAGCACCACTTCATCCTTCGGCGTGGCCAGGCTCAACAAAGCGGTGATTTCATGGCGCAGGCTCTCGGTGGCCGACGCCTTGATATCGCCATCAAAATCCAGCACGAACACCCGTGGCTTGGACTCGGCTTTCTGCTTGCCCTTCTTCTTTTCGGCCTTGCCTTCGGACTTGCGCAGGGCCTTGAGCTGGTCCTTGTCGAGCAGCGTCGATTCCAGGCGTTCACGCAAACCCTTGTAGAAATCATTGAGTTTGCTGACCTGCAATTGACCGGCGGATTTGCGACGACCTTTGCTACGCAGGGCCGCGAAGCTGATCAGTACCACCAGAATAGCGACCACCAGAGTGACGGTCTTCGCCAGAAAGCTCGCGTATTCGGCCAAAAAATCCATGGTTCTCCTTACAAATGCAGTGCGCCAGGCGCGGATTGCCCAAGCATACCGACGGGGCTTGCCGGGAGCCAGTGCTCAAACCGCCACCAGGCGCCCTCCAACGCGCTTTTAAAACAAGCGTATGTTTTTTCATTGACAGCTCGCAGGCATCCTCATAACCTCGCCAGACTTTCAACGTACCGGGAAAACGGACGTGGGCAGCATCTATCTGATTCGACATGGCCAGGCCTCCTTCGGTGCAGACGACTATGACGTCCTGTCGCCCGTCGGCGTGGAACAGGCACAGGTGCTCGGCCGCCACTTGGCCGACATGGGGCTGGTGTTCGACCGCTGTGTGGCCGGCGACCTGCGCCGCCAGCAGCACACCGCCACCGCCGCGTTCGAGCAGTACAGTGCCCTGGGCCTGCCGGTGCCGCCGCTGGAAATCGACAGCGCCTTCAACGAATTCGATGCCGACGCGATCATCCGCGCCCTGCTCCCCGATCTGCTCACCACCGAACCCGACGCCCTGGAGATCCTGCGCAATGCCGCGCAGAACCGCAGCGAATTCCAGCGCATCTTCGCCCTGATCATCGAGCGCTGGCTGGCCGGCACCTATGATCCACCGGGGCTGGAGAGTTGGCTGGGCTTTGTGGAACGTGTCCAGGGCGGCTTGCAACGCATTCTTGAAGCGGCGGACAACACGCAGAAAATTGCGGTATTCACCTCCGGCGGCACCATCACCGCCTTGCTCCACCTGATTACCCGGATGCCTGCCGCGCAGGCCTTCGAACTGAACTGGCAAATTGTTAACACCTCGCTCAACCAGCTGAAATTCCGCGGTCGCGAGGTGGCACTGGCTTCCTTCAACAGTCATACCCACTTGCAACTGTTGAAGGCGCCGCAGCTCATCACGTTCCGATGAACTGCGGCCAACCGTGACCCCAAGGTCACTGGACTCTACCCTAAAGGATCGAAACCATGACTGACGTAGCCAAAGCTGTAGAAGCAATGAAAGCCAAATTCAACCCAGCCGCCGCCGACGGCCTGGACCTGGTGTTCGGTTTCCGTATCGACGACACCCAGAACTTCTCGCTGGTGGTGAAAAACAACACCTGCGAACTGCTGGAAGGCGAAAACCCAGACGCCCAAGTTACCCTGGTGACCGACGGCGAAACCATGGAAGGCATCGTCAGCGGCGATACTGACGGCATGCAGGCCTTCATGAGCGGCAAACTGCGCACCGAAGGCGACATGATGCTGGCGATGAAGCTGAGCGAACTGTTCCCGGCTTGATTCACGGGCAACCCTGAATCCCGATCCCGCCCTTCCCGGCGGGATTTTTTTGCCCGCTATCTTGAATCCGCTGCCGGCTCCTTGAGTTTTTCTTTAGGTTTGCCCTGCCCGCGCAGGTACAACGCCTCGACCAGTTTTTGCCGCTCGACCTGGGGCAAGGTGCTGGCAAACTGCGCCAACGTGGTGTCCACCAAGGCACGAAGCGCCATATCCGCCTCGCGAGCCTTGGCCAATTCGGTGACCAGCACATCCCGGTCCAGCGTCGGTGCCTCCAACTGCTTGATCACCCCCAACCGCGCCTCCCGCCCGGCCATTACCAGCGGCTGGCTATCGGCACGGTTATGGCGCAACAATTGGCGCAGTTCCCGTCGCCGCTCCGGCGGCAACTTGACCATCGCCTGCCGCAGCCCATGCTGGTTGACCGCCGCCTCGGCAGGCTTGGCACTGGCCATCCAGTGGTAAACCGCCCCGCCCACCCCGCCCATCAAAAACACATTGAGCAACACCGAGACCAGCAACCACGGTTTAAGGGATTGGGTACTCATTGCTCGGATTCCTCGGCATTGACGGTAAAGATGACTTGCGCATCGCCCTGGTCAAACACACTGGGCAACACCTCGGCGGACACCATCGGCAGCGGTACGCTCATGGACGCCACCAGCATGCCGGTGACAACACCGGCAATACCCACACCCACCAGCCCCGCCGGTGACAGCCAAGCGGCATAGCGCGACCAGAACGACGTCCGGCGCGACGCCGACTGGCGGATCTGCCGGGCCAGCGCCGGGTCGGTGAATGCCAGTTGATGGCTGTCCAGTTGGGCGTCGAGCCAACCGGCCTGATCCAACACTTCTCGGGCACTGACATTACCGCCGTCGAGCAGCGCCTGAGCCGCCCCGCGCTCAGCCAGGGGCCAACGCTGTAGGTTGGCGCCATAGGCGTCGGCCAGATAAGCAAATCGTTCGGGTGTCATGATGTTCCCCTTCCTGGGCGGGCAAGCCCGGGTGTATCGGCAAGTTGGCTGCGCAACTGGCGTCGGGCCCGCGATAGCAGGCTCTCCAGTGCCTCGACGCTGATATTCATCAGGGCCGCTGCGTCGATGTTCGACAGCTCCTGGTAGTACTGCAACACAATCGCCTCGCGCTGACGCGCAGGCAAAGCGGCCAACGCGGCGGCCATGCGCGCATTGCGGTCGGCGCTTTCCAATTGTTCATCCAGAGGTGGTGCGCTGTCCGCCAGCTCCAGCGCCTCCTCCTCGTTCAAAGGACGTTCCTTGCGCCGACGCAAGCGGTCATGGCACAGGTTGAGCGCCACCCGATGCAGCCACGTGTCGAAACGCGCCTCGCCACTGCGCCAACTGGCCGCCTGGCGCCAGATGCGCAGGAAGCTTTCCTGGGCCACGTCCTTGGCTTCGTCGGCATCCCCCAGGATCCGGCTGGCGAGCGCCAGCAGACGCGGCAGTTTGCGCGTCACCATTTCGTTAACGGCCGCAGGTTCGTTGTTGCCGATACGTGCGAGCAGTTCAACGTCCGGATCAGAGTCTTTCAATCGGGCAATTCTCGGTCAGCGGATCCAATGCCCTTCGCGCCAGTACCAGTTGGGACCGTGGGCCTCCCAATGGCCGGGCTCCCAGCGCGCATTTCGCATCACTGGCTGCCAGTGGCCTGGCACCCAGCCATAGCCACGCCCTTCCCAGCGCCAGTGGCCACGGTCCCAGGCGTAGCCCGGTCGCTCCACGGGAACCATTTCCACACGCTCCGGTGGCGGCGCCTGGCGGATGATGATTTCGGTCTGGGCAAACACCGGGGTGCTGACAAACGCGGCAAGGGCCAGCGGAGCAAGCAAGGCAAAGCGCAATGTGGCCAGGGGTCTCATGGCAACTCCTTCATGCAACGGGCGAAAGTGCCGGTCGCTGATGGGTTGAACGGGGTGTGTCGAAAAATCCGTCGCAGGACGCGCAGATTATTGTCGCAGGCAGTATTGCCCAGGGCATGAAGGCGCTTGATGAAAGGTTTGCAAGCTTCGCGACGGATTTACGCAGGTGGCAACGTTGAAGGATTAACGCTGATCAACCCAAGAGGAAACACCATGTCCCGCCGACTTTATATGCTGGTTGCCGCACTGCTGATTGCCAGCCTCAGCGGCTGCGTGATCGTGCCGGAACACCGCCATTGCTGCTGGCGCTATTACGGCGCGCTCGATACGCCGACCCACAGCGTCAACGGCTAGCCGACTGCCGCAAAACCCCGGCGCCCGGCCTTGATTTCGGTGCGCAACTCGCCAATCAGGTTTGAGATGGAACGGATGCTGTCCAAACCTTCGGGGGACACGCCGGTCAGCAGCAGGTCGACCCGGCCGGACACTGGCTCGAAGATATTGATGCGCAACGAGCCGTCGCTGTTGAGCGTGCAATCGCACGCCAGCGGCAGGAAACCCGAGGCCATGATGCGGTTGAGATCAGCGATTGAAATCATGACAAGTTCCCATCCCTGGGCCTCACCCGGTAGTTGTGATGGAGACAGAGTAGAAGAGGTTCTACCGGGCATGGAAGCATTAATGCAAAAGTGTTAGCCATGCCTCATTTCGCCTCGAAAACGCCGAATCACTGACGCCAGAAAACCCGCTGTTCGACCTCTCGTCTGCTGCGCTGGCGAGCGCTTGACTCGAAGCGTCGATCACAAGACGCTCTTGGCTTTTCGCCATCATCTGAGCCAAACCACCATGAGCATCGACCCTCCGAGCCAGCCCGACAGCGATGTGTACAAGACCTTGCTGGAGTCGACCAAGGCCATCCCTTGGCGTATCGATTGGCAGAGCATGACCTTCAGCTACATCGGCCCGCAGATCGAGGCTTTGCTGGGTTGGACCCCGCAGAGTTGGGTGAGCGTGGACGACTGGGTCGAGCGCATGCACCCGGATGATCGGGAATATGTGGTGAATTTCTGCGTGTCGCAATCGCGCGCCGGGGTGGACCACGAAGCGGACTACCGCGCGCTGACCGTGAATGGCGACTACGTGTGGATTCGCGATGTGGTGCATGTGGTGCGCAAGGACGGCGAGGTCGAGGCGCTGATCGGGTTCATGTTCGATATCAGCGAGCGCAAGAAGACCGAAGAACACCTGGTGCGCCTGCAAAAACAACTTGAGGAATACTCCTACCAGGACGGCCTCACCGGCATCGCCAACCGGCGCATGTTCGACACCGTGCTGGAGCGCGAATGGGCCAGCGCCCAGCGCAGCCAATTGCCCCTGTCGCTGATCATTCTGGATATCGATTTTTTCAAGCAATACAACGACCATTACGGCCATATCAAGGGCGATGAATGCCTGCGCCAAGTTGCAAATACCTTGTCTCAGGCGGCCAACCGACCACGGGATTTCATTGCACGTATCGGCGGCGAAGAGTTCGTGTGGCTGCTCCCGGAAACCGACGCAGAGTCTGCCAGGCAAGTGGCGCAGCGCTGCCTGCACCTGATCCGCCAGCAGCAGATCGAGCATGGTTTTTCGGCGGTGTCGAACCTGCTGACCCTGAGTCTGGGCGTCGGTACGCGCATCGTGAAACCCGACAGCCCGATGCTGGGGTTTGTCGAAGAGGTCGACAAGTTGTTGTATCAAGCCAAACGCAATGGGCGGATGCGCGCGGAGTTCGCTGACGGTGAAGTGTGACGCGAAGGTCAAATCGCAGGCAAAAAAAATCCCAAGTAGCTGATGGAAACTTGGGATTTAAAAATGCATAAACCGTGGGAGGTGAACGCCCGGCTATAGTAACGATTGTAAAAACCTGTAACAAGATTATTTTAATCCTTTCGTCGGATTAAAATCGCTGTAAGTCATTCAATAACCACACATTTTTTAAGGTGGCACGATCTATGTGTGCCACTTTTTGGTGCAACTACCGATACTATTTCCACTTATAAAAAAGGGCTATTGGATTAAAGCGGCGTCGCACTATTGGATATACGTCCATTCAATTGCTTACACGCTTCGTGTATTTCAAGGCTATTGGGCAGTACCGAGCGCCTTACACTTTCTACCTGCCTGCACAATGCCAGGCGTTCGTTGGCGGCTTCCCGCTCGCGGTCAATCTCGGCGTTGAGCCGCACAAAATAGAACCCCAGCAACACCGCAGCACAGAGCACACCGAGCACAAAGTAGCGAAAGCTGTTGGACGACGGCGGCTCGGGTGGGTTCATGACGTTATTGCGCCCTGCTCTTCTCGTAACGCACATCATCGCCGTCCACCGGGCCGACCACGCTCCAACCCAGCCGCTGATAAAACCCGTTGGCACGGATTCCGTCACGGCCGTCGGTAATCAAGAACAACCGATCATGGTGTTCAAACAGTGCGGCCTCGGCCACCGCCATCAGTTGACGCCCCAGGCCCAGGTTCTCGAAAGCCGGCCGCACGAACATCGCGAATACCTCGCCTTCGGCCAGGTCGACCATGGCAAAAGCGGCAGGCTGACCCTCCGCCTCGGCGATCCAAACGCAGGGCGCTGCGCGGATGCTGTCAGCCAGTACCTGGGGCGTTATGCCCAGGTCGGCCATTTGCTCGACACTCAAATGGTTTTGCACCACCGAGGTGCGAATGGCGAAGAGCGTGTCGACATCGTCCTGCGTCGCCAGGCGGATGAGCGTTTGCATACTGGCCTCCCTAGTAGAGGGCGCAATTGTATGCAAATAGAAACACAGTGAATGTCGTGGATTTGTAAAACGCCCTACAGCGCCTCGCTTTGCTGCTGTCGACGGAACTGCCCTGGCGCCACCCCATGGGCCTTGCGGAAACACCGGGAAAAATACGCCTCGTCGGTGAAACCGCAGCGGTGCGCGATCACGCCAATCATTTGCGCACTGTTGAGCAACAAGGTGCGCGCCATCTGCATGCGCCGGTCGAGCACCAGTTGCGAGAAGGGTTTGCCGGTTTCCTTGCGCAACAAGTGAGTGAGGTAGTTGGGCGACAGGAACGCCGCCGCCGCTGCATCCGTGAGGTTGAGGGTCGGTTCATGCAAGTGCTCGCGGATATAGCCCTGCACCCGTGCCAACGCATCCTTGCGCCCGCGCCGCGTGGCATTGTTGGCGGCGAAAGCCTGCAAGGGCTCGGCGTACTGCTCACAGACCAGGCCGATCAGTTGAAACAGGTAGCCCTTGAGGCGTTCGCGGGCGCCGAAGGTGCGGTGGGCATCGAGTTCGCGCATGTGGGCAAGCCAGGTTTGCACCTGCTCGAACGCCGCGTCTTCGAGAATGAAGTCCAACTGCTCCTGGAAGCGAAACGGCGACAGCTCCGGCGCCTGGCCGATGGGAATGTCTTCCAGGTCCAGGGGATCGCAGGTGAGCTGCGGTAGGAAAAACGCCTGGCTGAAGTTGATCAGCATGAATTCGCCATCTTCAGGGTGGGGAATCACATGCAAGCGATGGGGCAGGATAAACGCCAGGGCCTTGCGCGGAAACTGCCGCACCGCGCCGCCGATATGCTGCACGGTGTCGCCGCCGAGGTTGATCTGGATCTGGAAATACTCATGGCGATGGGGGCTGGTCAGCGCCGCTCGCCCGCGTTTGTCGCGAATGTAGAAGTCGGGGCGGTCGCTGCGCTGTTCCATGCCGTAAGTGGTGACGCGGGTGCCTGGCATAACGGTCTCTCGGGTGGCCTGGGCACCACTGTAGCCTCAACCCTGGCTGAGGGTGAAACGCAACTCGCCGATGCCGTCGATGCCAGCGCTGATCTCGTCGCCCGGTTGTAACGCACCGACGCCTGCGGGCGTACCGGTGAAGATCAGGTCGCCGGCTTTGAGCGCGACGGACTTCGACGCATGGCTGATCACTTCACTGACGGACCAGATCTGGTCGGCCAGGTCGCCCACCTGGCGCTGTTCACCGTTCACGTTGAGCCAGATCTTGCCGCTGGACGGATGCCCGACCACGCTCACCGGTTGCAGCGCAGTCGTCGGTGCGGACGCATCGAAAGCCTTGGCCCAATCCCACGGGCGTGACAGCTTTTTCGCCTGGGCTTGCAGGTCGCGGCGGGTCAGGTCGATGCCGACGCCATACCCCCAGATGTGGGAAAACGCCTGTTCCGGGCTGATGTCCACACCGCCCTTGCCGATGGCTACCACCAGCTCCACTTCGTGGTGCAGGTCGGCGGTCAGCGGCGGATAGGCGATCACGCCTTCGGCCGGCACCACGGCATCCGCCGGTTTCATGAAGAAGAATGGCGGCTCGCGGTCCGGGTCATGCCCCATCTCACGAGCGTGTTCGCTGTAGTTGCGACCCACACAGAACACCCGGCGTAGCGGGAAGCGTGCTTCGCTGCCCTGCACGGCCAGGGAGGGGGTTGGCGTAGGTGTGAATACATAGTCAGTCATGGCTCGGGCCTCTTCGGTTACCTGGCGCCAGTATGGCGAGTGGCGCCGGGGCGAAGTTGGACAGGTCTACGCAGATTTTGCACTGGACGGTGCTTCAGAAGGCCGATCCAACAGGCGATACAACGGCAGGCACGCCGCCTGGATCAGCAACATGCGGATCACCTGCATCGCCGTCACCAGGGTCACGGCCAGACCCAGGGCCTCGGCGGTGAGGCTCATTTCCGGCGCGCTGCCGGGCATCATGCCCAGGGCCAGCGACAGCCACGGCATGCCCAACCCGGCACCCAGCGCCCAAGCGGCCAATGCGCTGGCAATCACCGAACCGATCAATAGCAGCAGCACTTTGCCCAGCAGGCCCGGCGTGCGGCGGAAGAAACTGCGGTCAAACGCGACGCCCAATGCGCAGCCAATCAGCAACTGGCCGCTGCCGCTGAGCCAACCCGGCATGCTCATCGACAGGTGATTGCAGCCCACCCCCACCGCGCAAATCAGGAACGGCCCGAAGGTCCAGGGGTTAGGCAACTTGCACTGCTTGAAACCCAAGGCCGCCAGCCAGCCCACGGCGAGGATGAAGATCAGCCAGGGCCAGATCACCGGCAATGGCGCATGCGCAGCGACGGGGGGCATGCCGAAAGTGGCGACAGCCGGCACCGTCAAAAGAATCAGCAATAATCGGATGCTATGGGCGGCGGCAATAAAGCTGGTGTCCGCCTGGCGTTGGCGGCCCAGGTGCACCATCTCGCTGGAGTTGGCCGGCATCAAGGCGAAGAACGCCGTGCCGAACGGCACGCCCCAGCGATGCAGGATCAGCACCGAACACAGCGCCAGTACCAGCGTCAGCAACACCGCCGTGACGATCAGCCCGAGATGAGCCGCCACCTGCTGCATCACCGGCAGCGTGAAATGACAGCCGATGGCAACCGCCACGATGAGTTGCCCGGCTTGGCGGCCACGGGGAATTTCCGGCACCAGGCTGCCAGCGCAACGGGTCAGCATCACGGCGACCAGCGAACCGATCACCCAGGGCAACGGCCACCCCGCCCAACTGGCAAGACTGCCGCCCAGCGCGCCGATAATCAGTGTGAAGAGCCAATGGTTGGGCATGGTGGGGTACTCGGCATGGAGAAGAATGCCGACAGGCTATAGACTTGCCTTCATCACAGAAAATATCCATTTGTGAAGCCAGTCATCACTCTTTGTTATGCGAGCCGTCATGAACCTGAAAGCGCTGGAGTACTGCGTCGAGATCGCCCGTCAAGGCAGCTTCACCAAAGCCGCCCAGGCGTTGCACGTGGCACAGCCGGCGCTGAGCATGGCGGTGAGCCGGTTGGAGGATGAGTTGGGCGTGGCCCTGTTCAACCGCGCGACGCGGCAGATTAGCGTGACTGCCGAAGGCCAGCTGTTCCTGGCACGCGCCGAGGCGTGCCTTGAAGGCTTGGCCGGTGCCCGCCGTGAGCTGCAGGACCTGACCCAACTGCACAGCGGCGAAATCCGCGTGGGCGTACCGCCCATGTACGGCATCCGCCATATTCCCGACCTGCTGATGCAATTTCGCGCACAGTACCCCGGCATTGCCATGCATGTGGTGGAAGGCAGCGCCGATGACATCAGCGAACGCCTGGCCACGCGGGACATCGATGTGGCGTTGTTGGAGTCGCGGCGGGTTGATCCGGCGTGGGAGTCGGTGCTGCTCGGCAGCGATGAGATGGTGTTGTGCATGGCCGAAGATCACCCGCTGGCGGGCCTCTCGTCCATCTCGGCGCAGCGGCTGCAACACGAACCGATGCTGGTGTTCGACAACACTTTCCTGCAGCGCCATCTGCTGGACGCCTTTTGCAGCAACGCCCGCGTGCGTTTCAACATCGCCCTGGAAAGCAACTTCGTGCCGTTGGTGATTACCGCCACGCGCAACGGCATGGGCGTGTCCACCTTGCTGCGATCGGTGCAGGAGCAAGAACCAGAGTTGGCCGGCGTTTCATTCGAGCCGGCGCAATTCATGCACTTCAACCTGTGCTGGCGCGCCAGCGAATACCTGTCCCAGGCCAATCGGCAGTTTATTGAGACGGCGAAGGTGTATTTCCAGGAAGACGCCAGCTCGCCGCTGTCACGTTAAGCCGTTATTTGCGCGCGACTTTGTAGCGCACGCAATCCTGATAGAAGCCCTGGCGGATCGCCTCGGGCTTGAGCCGTGAACGGCTGTCGTAGGTCTGTTCGGTAATGCCCATGGCCATCATGCGCATCCATGATTTGCTGAACTTCATGCTTTGGATCTTCTGCCGCGCCGCGTACAACGACACGCCCGACAGCTTCAGTTCCTGAGCCCTGGCGGCGGTGCCGGCGCCCCAACTGCACATGTACTTGTCACCCTCGCGCAGCTCCTGTGCCTGCACGGCAGCCGCGCCGCCGGCCAGGGAGCAGGCGATCAGCATGATTCCAACAGAGCGCATTTGCATCCTCACCTAACCACCTGAAAATAAAAGCGATTCTGGCGAGGATTTTGTTACAAAGGGGCCATTAAATTGCCTTATTGCGCAAGGTTTCAGTTAGCCGCAGCCGGCGTGGTGCGGAAGGTGATGCCCAGGCGGTTGAATGCGTTCATCAAGGCAATGCCGTAAGTCAGGTCGGCCAGTTCCTTGGCGCTGAACTCGGCGGCGGCCGCTGCGTACTCTGCGTCCGAGACGTCGCTGCGGGTGACCGCTTCAGCGAAAGCCAGGGCGATACGTTCGCGGGCGGTGAACACATCCCGTGCGTCGTGCGACACCGGCACCAGCACCAGCTTGTCCACGGCCAAGCCTTGCTTGAGCAGGTCACGCGAGTGCATGTCGATGCAGAAGGCGCAGCCGTTGATCTGCGAGACGCGCAGGTAAACCAGGTCGATCAGCGCCTTGGGCAAGCCGCTGTTCTGCAGGTAGACATAGACGCCACCGAAAGCCTTGTAGCCTTCCGGGGATGCTTGGGTGTAATCGAGGCGAGTGGTCATGATAAATCCTGTTGACGTTGAGTGAAGGCACCATGTTGCAGCGCCATGGCTCACCTCTAAAGAGCCAAGAATGGGCCCGGTGACCGGACCATGATGGTCTAGTCAAATGTTGCAGTTATGGTCCTTGGGTACAGGTCATGCAGCCGCTACAGTTAAGGCAGCCGCGACCAGGAAATCTCCCCCCATGCACACGTTGCCCCCTTTGGACCCTACCTCGGCCGAGCCGATATACCGCCAGCTTTACTGGCGCTTTCGCAGCGCCATCGCGGAGGGCCTGCTCAAGCCTGGCCAACGTGTCCCGGCAGCACGGGCGCTGGCCAAGGAACTGGGGCTGGCGCGCGGCACGATCGACAGCACCTACGCATTGCTGGCCGCAGAGGGTTACCTTGAACCTCGCGGCCAGGCAGGCACGGTGGTGGCGCACGGCATCGAGAGCGCCCAACCTACGCCCGTGGTCATCACGCCCTACAACGCGGTGCGACAACAGTCACAGGTGCGCCCCTTCCAGATGGGCCTGCCGGCGCTGGACGCCTTCCCACGCAAGATCTGGTCGAAAATCGCCGCTCGCTGCGTGCGTGCCACACAACTGGCGGACATGTCCAACCCGCCGGTCTACGGCCTGCCTTCGCTGCGCACCGCTATCGCCAGTTACTTGCAGGTGGCGCGGGGGATCCACTGCACGCCGGAACAGATCTTCGTCACGTCGGGCTACCGCAACACCCTGAGCCTGGTCACCCATGCGTTGCTCTCACCCGGCGACGCGGTGCTGGTCGAAGACCCCGGTTATCTGCCCACACGACCACTGCTGGACCACTTGAAGATCAAGTCCATCCCCGTGCCTGTGGATCAGGACGGCCTCTGCGTACAGCACCTCAGCGCCGCCCGCGCCGTGGTCGTCACCCCGGCCCATCAAAGCCCGCTGTGTGTGTCGCTGTCGCTGCCGCGCCGCCTGGAACTGCTGAACTGGGCCCGCCGTGAACACGCCTGGATCATCGAGGACGACTACGACGGCGAGTACCGTTACATCAGCCGCCCATTACCTGCCCTCAAGAGCCTGGACCGCGAGGGCCGGGTGCTTTACGCGGGTACCTTCAGCAAAGTGCTGTTCCCCGGCATTCGCCTGGCCTACCTAGTGGTACCCGCTTCCCAGGTCGGGCGTTTCGAACAGGTCAGCCAGAGCTTCCTCGGCAACTGCCCGGAACTGACCCAGGCCATCGTCGCCAGTTTTATCGCCGAAGGGCATTTCGCCCGGCATATCCAGCGCATGCGCAAGCTGTACGGTGAGCGCCGCGAAGCCACCGCCAACGGGTTGCGCAAGGTATTAGGCGCGCATATTTCCATTGATGCACAACCTGGCGGGATGCACCTGATCCTGCGGTTCAAGATCCCGCAATCGGACCGCTTGCTGGTGCAGAAACTGGCAAGCGTCGGTCTCTTCGCGGAAGCCTTGAGCGAATGGAATGTCGTGCAGCACTCAGGTCCCGGCCTGCTGTTGGGGTTTGCCAACATCGACTCCCAGGCCAGCGCCGAAGCACTGGGCCGGCGCATCCTGGAATGCTTGGTGGCCTAGTCATCAGGTGATTTCTTGGCGCTGTTCTTGTCGGCCAACAGCCGTGAAACTGCGACGCCCTCCCCCCAGCCAGGATTTCTAATGCGCAGTCTCACGGTGTTTTGCGGCTCCAACTTCGGCACCCACCCTCGCTACAGTGAAGACGCCAAAGCGCTGGGCCGCGAAATCGCCCGGCGCGGTATTCGCCTGGTCTACGGCGGCAGTGCCAAAGGCCTGATGGGCGTGATTGCCGACAGCGCACTGGCCGAGGGTGGCGAAGTGATCGGCGTCATCACCCGATTGCTGCATGAACTCGGGCACATGCATCCAGGGCTCAGCACCTATGAAATCACCGAAGACATGCGCAGCCGCAAAGCGCGCATGAGCGAACTGGCCGATGGCTTCATCGCCCTGCCCGGTGGCCTCGGCACCTTTGAAGAACTGCTGGAAGCGATGACCTTGTCGCAATTGGGCGAGCACCACAAAGGCGTGGCCTGCCTGAACACCGCACAGTTTTTCGTGCCGTTGCAGGGCCTGTTCGCGCACGGCGTGCAGGAAGGCTTCATCAAGGCCGAACACAGCCAAATGCTGATCGTCGAAGACAACCCCGGCGCCCTGCTCGATGCCCTTGGGCGGTGGCAGGCGCCGGTGGTCAACAAATGGATTGAGCCCGCTAAGCGCTAGCCGGTTTCGGCCTTGGCGATGCTGCTCCCGAATCCTTTCGCCAAGGCCTTTTTTTACCTCACCACTGGTACGTAGCGCTTGCCTGTACGGTACGCTGCGAGCCATACCAGCACCACGAATAGGAGTAGCAGGACGCGACATACTCTTTATTCGCCAGGTTGGTGGCATTGAGCGCCAGTCGCAGGTTGTCCTTCAGGCTGGTGATGTTCGGGATGTCGTAGTGCACCGCCGCATCGAACAGGGTGTAGCCCGGCACCTTCAGGGTGTTGGCCGTATCACCCCAGGACGAGCCGACATACCGAGCCCCCGCACCGGCACCGAAGCCCTTGAGGTTGCCATCGTGGAAGGTGTAGTCGGCCCACGCCGAGGCGGTGTGACGCGGCACGCCGTAGGTGGTGGTGCCTTCGGCCGCGATGGCGGGGCCTACGCCGATGTCACTGACGGGCGCATACCGCACGGTGTTGTTGGACTTGCTGATGCGGTTGTCCAAGTAGGCGTAGGCCGCGGTGATGTCCAGGTTGTCATTGAGGCTGGCCTTGCCTTCCAGCTCAAAGCCACGGGATTGCACTTCACCGTCCTGGCTCTGGCAGCGTCCGGAGCCGCACAGATGAGTCGGGTCCGGATCGGTGGTCAGCACGTTGGTCTGGCGCAGGTCGAAGATCGCTGCCGTGATAAAGCTGTTGCTGCCTGGCGGCTGGTACTTGATGCCGATTTCGTACTGCTTGCCTTCGGTCGGCTTGAACACCGAACCGCCGTAGCCGGTGCCCGACTGCGGGTTGAACGACTCGGCGTAGCTGGCATAGGGTGCCAGGCCATTATCAAACAGATAGACCAGGCCGATACGGCCGGTAAACGCCTTGCTGTCCAGGGACGACTCGGATTTGGCGCCGGTGCGAATCGTCTTGGTGCTGCTGTCGGTGCTGGCCCAGTCATAGCGCCCGCCCAGCAACAGGACCCATTTGTCCCATTTCATCTGTTCTTGCAGATACACGCCGGTCTGCTCGCTGCGCGAGGTGCCGTCGGTGGTGTAGGCCGGCACCGGAACGGCCGCGCCGTAGACCGGGTTGAAAATATCCTGGGTCGGGCCGGCGGTGTACACGCCCGAGCCGGACAGGGTGTCGGTGCTGGTGTTCTGGTAGTCGAGCCCCATCAGCAAAGTGTGCTGCAACGGGCCGGTATCGAATTTGGCCTGCACCTGGTTGTCGAGGGTGTAGGCATCCAGGTCGACATCGCTGGCGATGGTCGAGCGGCGGATGGTGCGATAGTCCGTCATCAGGTAGTTGCTGTAGAGGCTGCGGTACTGGCCTTCGCTGCGCAGGTAACGCGCATTCTGGCGCACGGTCCACACGTCATCGAAGTGATGCTCGAATGCCCAGCCGATGCTGTAGTACTCGCGGTCACTTTTCTCGAAATTCTTTTCACCGTCGTAGAAATCCACATCGATGCTGCGCCCGGTCGGGCTGTGCAGCACCGAGCCCCAGGCAGGCACCGAACCGTAAGACGCGCCTTTGGGGTCCTTCTGGAAATGCCCGAGCAGGGTCAGCGAGGTCGCGTCGTCCGGGCGCCAGGTGAAGGCGCTGGATAGCGACTGGCGGCGCGTCTCGGTGTGTTCTACCTGCCCGTCGGCATCGTCGAAAAGCCCGGCCACGCGGTAGGAATACACGCCCTGATCATCCAATGGGCCACTCAGGTCGAAGGTCGTGCGTTTCTTGTTGAAGGTGCCGTATTCCACGCCTACTTCGTGAAACGGGGTGTCCAGCGGGCGCTTGCTGACCATGTTGATCACGCCGCTCGGCGTACCCTGGCCGTAAAGGACCGAAGCCGGGCCGCGCAGCACTTCGACGCGTTCCAGGTCAAAAGCGTCCTTTTGCGGCAAGGCGTCACGGCTCGAGGGCATGCGCAGGCCGTCGAGGTAAGTGGCTGGTGAGAAACCGCGGATGGTCAACTGGTCCAGGCGCGATGCGGTGGCGCCACGGGTTTCCGGAATGACGGCGGCGCTGTAGCGCAGGATCTGGTTGAGGCTCTCGGCGTTTTGCGCGCGCATCTGGTCTTTGGTGACGATGGAGATCGATTGCGGCGTTTCGATCAGCGCGGTGTCGGTCTTGGTGCCCGACAAGCTGCGCGTGGCCACATAGCCGGACACCGGCCCGGTCGGGCTTTCGGTCTGGTATGCGCCGCTGATGGTGGTGGCCTGCAACTCCATGACCCCGCCGTTATCCGGGATAGCTTCCAGGCGGTAGCGGTCGGCGGAAATCTTCAAGGCCTGCAAGCCGCTACCGTCGAGCAACTGGTTCAGCGCCACATCGGTGTCGTATTGCCCGCTCAAACCCTTACTGCGCTTGCCGCGCGTCAGGCTTGCATCAAACGCCAGCACCAGGCCCGCCTGCTCGGCCAGGCTATTGAGCGCCTGGCTCAAATCACCGGCGGGAATCGAGAAACTGCGCACGGCGCTGCTGCTCTCTTCGGCAAAGGAGGACTGGACGGTCAGCAACGGCACGGCGGCAAAAGCCATCGCCACTGACAAGGCCAGTGGGTGCAAGGGACGAGCAAGGCGCGACATGGGAAATCCTGCGTAAGGGAGGTTCTATTAACCATGACGGCCATGTCGGAAAATCGGGCAAGGATGAGAGCGATTTTTATTTAAGCTGCCGCGCTGCAATCAGTTTTGTCGCTTTTTTCTGTAGCCCTTTGGGTTGGTTTTTTGCGTTTTTCCCCCGTGTTCAGTCAGCCTTTTCTGAATTTCTCAACCGCTCATCCCGCTGCGTTTTGCTACGGCATGCTCCGACGCCTTGCCCTTTGCCGAGACGTCACGGATGACCCACCCTTCCCGCATTGCCCTTATCGAATTTGAGCTGGATGGCTTCCATCAGAGCCTGGTGATTTATCGCCAGCACATGGACGCGTGGTACTCGCGTGCACTGGATTCGGTGAGCCATGGGCTGGATATGCCGTCGCTGCTGGGGATGGATCGGGTGTTGCGGGTGGGGGAATCGCAGCGGGCGGTAAGCATTGCGGATGCTGACTTTTCCACCGTGGCCCAGTGCCCGGTGGGCGGCGAGCTGAAGATCGAGAGCCTGTTCGAGTCGGTGTATGACGTGCCGATTGGCAACATCCCGGTGGAGGTGATCGGGCTGGATGACGGCAGTTCTACCGTGATCATGCTGGATGAACAAGGCAAAGGCTCGCACCACTGCGCGGCGGGCGGGCACTATCAAGTGCGGGTGCAAGGGGGCGTTTCTACTGAGCAAGTGGACGCGTTGTTTGCCTCTTACGCTGGGCTGACCGGGAACCTGGAGCAGTGGCTTCGTTCTGAGTGGTCGGGTTTTAAACCGCGCTGGGAGCAGTCCACCGCCAGCGCGATTGGCAGCGGCGTACTGGCGGGCAGTTGGGCGGCGATTCGTGATGTGTGGGACAGCATCAAGCTGGTGCAGGCGATTCTTGATGACCCGTTGAAGTACGTCGAACAGCTGGGCGCAGAAGCGGCCAAATTGGCGCAGCTCGCCACCGATGCGCCCAAAGTCATGGAACAGGCGATGCTGCTGGCCAGTGATGAAGCGGCGCTGTTCCTGATGCTGCGCACGGCGATGATCTGGTTGGACGCATTGCCGCCCGGTGAAATGGCCGAGATGGCGGCAGGGTTTGTGGTGTCGTTGCTGATTGATCTCGTGATCGGCGTGGTGTTGACCATCGCGTTACCGGCGGCGGGTGTGGCGTATTTGAGTCTGCGACTGGTCAAGTATGGCGGGCAGATTCTTGATGCGGCGACGGGTTTTGTCAGGGGGCTTTTGGGGATTCTGACGAAGTTCATGCAGGCCGTGGATCGCTACAAGGCGGTCGCGGTTCGCGGGGTGGTTGGTGGGTTGAAGCAAGGCAGGCTGCAGATGCGCTGGAAGGCGCGGCAGAACGCGATGCTGAAGCAGGCGGAGCATGTGGATGATGCGCCTGCTGTTGGGAAGAATCCGGCTGGGGATGCGGCGGCGTCTTCGGACAAGACGGCCACCAACGGCTGTCCGGTGTCGATGGTCACGGGTGAGGAACTGCTGACCCTGACCGATGGCAAGCTGGACGGGATCTTGCCGTTTGAGTGGACCCGGCTGTATCGCACCAGTGCGGTGGAAGTGGATTGCGGGTTGGGGTTTGGCTGGAGTCACTCGCTGGCGCATCGGCTGAGTGTTTCCGGTGATTCGGTGGTGTGGATCGATCATGAAAATCGGTCGACTACCCTGCCCCTGCCCACAGTTTCTCGGCCTGCGATCACCAATAGCCTGGCCGAAGCGGCGATCTACCTGGGGTCGCTGCCCGATGAGTTAGTCCTGTCTCAAGGGTCGCGCTTCTACCATTTTCGCGACGGTGTGCTGACGGCGATTAGCGATGCGTATGACAACCGGTTGCGCATTTCCCGGAATTACCTGGGGCAGATTGAGCGGTTGGATAACGGCGTGGGGCGTTCGCTGTTTTTGCGCTATGCGTTGGGTCGCATTGTGGCGGTGGATTACCAGGTTGAGCGGGACGTGGATGACGGGCCGTTTGTTTGGGTGAGGGAGCAGAACGTTGTTTCCTACGCCTATGACAATTTTGGACGACTGGTTTCTGCGACCAACGCCGTAGGCGAAAGCGAGGTTTATCGGTACGACGAGCAGCACGTCATTCTTGAGCGTGGTTTGGCGGGTGGGGCGAGTTTCTTCTGGGAGTGGGAAAGGTCTGGTAAGGCCGCGCGATGTGTCCGGCATTGGGCCAGTTTCTCGCAAATGGACACACGCTATGCCTGGGACGATAACGGTCAAGTCACGGTGTTTAACGCCGATGGCAGCCAGGAAGTCTATGTGCATGACCAGCGGGCGCGGCTGGTGCAGCGGGTGGATCCTGACGGTGCTGAGCACTTCAAATCCTACGATGAGAAAGGCCGGCTGACGGTTGAGCAGGACCCTCTCGGGGCGATCACGGCCTACCAGTACGACGAAGCTGGGCGTTTGGTGGCGTTGTTTCCGGGGGATGATGAGCCAACGACCTACGAGCATGACAATGGGTTCGTACGGGTTGTGCGGCGTGGTGAAGCGGTTTGGAAGTATGAGCGTAATGACCAGGGCGACGTTACGCGTAGGACCGATCCTGACGGCAACGCTACTGACTACAGCTACAACAAACGCGGACAACTGACGCAGGTTTGGCTGCCGGATCACAGCTGTCACCGACTGGTCTGGAATGAGCACGGGCAATTGCTTGAAGAGCAGTTGCCGAATGGCGGAGTCAAGCGCTACCGCTATGACGATCTCGGGCGAAAAATCAGCCTGGAAGACGAACACGGCGCGCTCACGCAATTTGAGTGGAACCACGTAGGACGATTAGTCCAAATCGTCTTGCCGAGCGGTGATACGCGTAAATATACCTACAACGCGTACGGAAAAATCACCTCCGAACGCGATGAACTCGGCCACGTCACTCGCTACGAATACGCCGATGGCCTGCACCTGATCAGCCGGCGCATCAACGCTGATGGCACCCAGGTCAAATACCGTTACGACAATGTGCGGTTATTGCTGACCGAGATCGAAAATGAGGTGGGCGAAACCTACCGACTCCAGTATCACGCCAATGGCCTGATCCAGCAGGAAACCGGCTTTGACGGCCAGCGCACAGCCTACCTCTACGACCTCAACGGCAACCTGCAAGAAAAGACCGAACACGGTGACGACGGCAGTCAGTTAGTTACCCGCTACGAGCGCGATTATGCTGGACGCCTCGTAAGAAAAACCCTGCCCGACGGCAACCATGTCGATTACACCTACGACCGTCAAGGCAATCTCCTAAGCGTCGAAGACGGCCACTGGGCGTTGGCCTACGAGTACGACAGCCAAAACCGTCTCACCGCCGAACACCAAGGCTGGGGCACGCTGCGCTATGGCTACGACGCCTGCGGCCAACTGCAAAACCTACGCCTGCCCGACAGCAATCGGGTGGCGTTCAACCACGGCAAAGGCGGCCACCTAGTCACCGTCGAACTGAACTGTGAAACCCTTACCTCCCACCTGTTCAAGGCCGGTCAGGAACACCAACGCCAACAAGGCCAACTGATCAGCCACTACCACTACGACGATCAACAACGCCTGCACGCCCACGCCGTTACCCAACAGCAACACACCCTCTACCAACGCCACTACGACTACGACAAATCCGGCAACCTCACCCGCCTGCTCGACACCCACAAAGGCGACCACCACTACCACTACGATCCGCTAAACCGCCTCACCCGGGCCAACCACTCGCAAGGCGAGCAAGAACGCTTCGGCCACGACCCCGCCGGCAACCTGCTCATGCAAAACCGCCCCGGCCCCGACATCGTGGCCGGCAACCGCCTGATGATCCAAGGCGACCACCATTACGACTACGACGCCTTCGGCAACCTTATCCGCGAACGGCGTGGCAAAGGCCATCAACTCGTTACTGAATACCGCTACGACTGCCAGCACCGCCTGATCGGCATCAAAAAACCCAACGGCCAGACCGCCAGCTATCGCTACGACCCGTTTGGGCGGCGCATCAGCAAGACCGTTGATAGCACAACTACCGAGTTTTTCTGGCAAGGCGACAGACTCATCGCCGAACACCAGACGGATCGCCACCGCAGTTACCTCTACGAGCCCGACAGCTTCCGGCCATTGGCGCTGCTGGAAGGCTTTGGTCCAAAGGAAACCAAGCCCTACCACTACCAACTCGACCACCTCGGCACCCCGCAGGAACTCACCGATACCAACGGCGAAATCGTCTGGTCCGCGCACTACCGCGCCTACGGCGAAATCAGCCGTCTCGACATAGGAAAAGTGGACAATCCGCTTCGTTTCCAAGGCCAATACTTCGACCAAGAAAGTGGGCTGCACTACAACCGTCATCGCTACTACAATCCGGATATTGGTCGATACCTGACACCGGACCCGGTGAAACTGGCGGGTGGGATCAATGCGTACCAGTACGCACCTAATCCTACCGGATGGGTTGACCCGTTAGGATTGAGCTCATGTCCTGGTGGAGATGGTTGCAAACAAGGCGCCATCTCTCAACGCTCTTCGCCAAGCGTCAACGACGGAGAGCCCACTTTACCGCAACTGACGCGTGCTAAGCGTCAGGAAAGAATTGATGAGCTTGCTGAGGCGAACGCATATAGGCGCCTAGACGAATTGGAGAAGGCGACGCCAGGAGCACACTTTCTAGAGAAACACGGAGCACAGACTACACTCGCGTCTCAACTCGAACGTTTGAACACCGCAAGAAACCCGACGACAGGAACTATTGAGCGTTACACATCTGGGCCGAACGTAGGGGAACCTAAATATCCGCCCGCCGCAACGCATTATCTCAGCCACAGGGATCAGTTAAACTCGATATATAGAGCCCAGCTTATTTTTAGAAGAAATGGACTCGCAGCATCGTTACAACCAATGGACATGGGCAAAATAATTGGTGAAGGATATTCCAGAACCAGTATGGAATATAGTCAGCAGCGTAAAGCAAGAGTGATATTAAATAACCAAGGTAAACCGAAAACCGCATACACAGAGAAATGACTAAAAAATGACAAACAAGCCGAGCATGTCAATAATCCGTGGACTACTGTTCACCTACGACATTGAAAACACGGATGACTTTGAGCGAGAAAAACTCATCGCATCAAAAGACATAAATAACGAGAAAGAACTCACCGAGCTTCTTGATGAATTGACCAAGCCAGAATTTTTAGATTACAGCAGGGCCGAGCAAGAGTGGTTCATTACGTCGATCACACACTACCTAGCTATAAATGATGACTTTGATGAAGTTTTTAAAAATATGGCAACCTACTTCAGCGCGCCTGTAACTGACCAGAGAAAATTCATACAAATTCTTTTGACTTGTTTAGAGCGGTACTACAACACGACCAAGTCTAAAAGTTGAAAGCGAGCGCCCGAGCCCATTTACAGCAACCCCGCTCGCCAAGGCAAATGAGTCCCTTATGGCGAGCGGACCGAACAGGCCTGTTTTTCTTCTTCTAGCTTTTTACAAACGCTGCGTTAGCCCCCCTCACCCCCACGCCACCACCAACAACC
>Ga0209070_100141_pt1 | contig 95568 bp, 86 predicted proteins | sample SynthPrep_5_END__FD_187205 | JGI IMG/M metagenome (GOLD analysis project Ga0209070, IMG submission 187205) | Synthetic microbial communities from Ohio, USA - SynthPrep_5_END_DS10_MetaG (SPAdes) (version 2) | ecosystem: Engineered > Bioreactor > Aerobic > Activated sludge | place: USA: Ohio... | reverse complement strand
GTTTCGCGGTCGATTTCGCTGGTTTCGGCGATAATGTCGGCAACCTTGTCGAATGTAGCTGTCACGCCCATAATCCTTATTGTCGTTCGTATGAATTATCCTGTCTGACGCACCACATAGGCAAGTCACACAAAAAAGCCAATGGTTTCGTGACGTAACTTTGAAATTTGCCGCAAAACTGTTGCCTAAACAGCAACCGAATGGCGGCCGCGTCCATTGCCGAGATAAGTGTCGAAGATTGCCGCGATATTACGCACGAAGGGCCTGCCCACCTCGGTAAGCGCAAAAATATCGGCATCCATACGCACCACGCCATCGCTGTTGCCGGCGGCAAAATGCTGTGCCTGCATCCGCACGGCATGGCTGGCCTTGCCGAAACGCTGATCGAGATCGGCGAAATCGAGCGCGAAATCGCACATCAGCCGCTCGATGACATGCGAGCGCAGATGGTCCTCTTCCGACAGTTCTATTCCCTTGACGATGGCAAGGCCGCCCTCGCCCGTCATCCGCTGATATTCCCCGGTCGCCACCATGTTCTGCACATAACCCTGCGGCAGCCGGCCGATCGAAGAAGCGCCAAGTCCGATCAGCGCATCGGCAGTATCAGTGGTATAGCCCTGGAAGTTCCGCCGCAACGCACCCGCTTCGGCCGCCTGGCACAAGGTATCGGCTGGCTTGGCGAAATGGTCGATGCCGATCGCGTTGTAACCCGCCTGTTGCAGCATCTCGCCCGCCATCGTCATCTGGCGATACCGCTCGGCAATATCCGGAAGTGCGTGTTCTGGGATCAGCGACTGGTGTTTTTTCATCCACGGAACATGGGCATAACCGAAAAGCGCCACCCGATCCGGATCGAGCGAGACGATCTGATCCACTGTCTTCTTCAGCGTCTCGCAGGTCTGGAACGGCAGACCATAGAGAATGTCGCAATTGACGGAGTGAACACCCCTCGCCCGCACCGCATCGACGACGGATTTTGTCTGTTCGAAAGACTGAATACGGTTGATGGTTTTTTGCACTTTGTCATCGAAATCCTGTACGCCGAGGCTCGCCCGCGACATGCCGACGGCGGCAAGCGCGTCGTAACGGCTGTCATCCAGATCGTTCGGGTCCATTTCCACGCTGATTTCAGGCGCCAGCCCAAAAGTGAAATGGCGCTGCAGACAGTCCATCAGACTCACCATGTCCTCAGGCTTCAGCATGGTGGGAGAACCACCGCCGAAATGCACGGCACTCACCACCGCGTCAGGTGAAACGAGCGCGCCGACCGCGGCAATTTCCTGCTTAAGTGCTTCCAGATAAACGGCAATCGGCTCGTATTTCAGCGTGTGCTTGGTGTGACAGGCACAGAACCAGCACAACCGGTCGCAATAGGGAATATGCAGGTAAAGCGATATCCGGTTCCGGTGGTTGAGCTCGCCCAGCCATTGCCGGTAGGTCGCATTATCGATTCTCTCGTGGAAATGCGGCGCGGTCGGATAGCTCGTGTAACGGGGTACGGCGCCAGAATATTTGCGAAGAAGTTCGGTATTCATCACCGGTTTTGCCTTTTATCAAGAAAATGTCGATTTCCTCTCTTTCAGTAACGGCTGCGACAGTTTGCAACTTTGACTTCAATCAAATTGCGCCTTAAGTTCTTCCTAAAGTAGACGCTGGGGCGACGGCTACGCGGCGCAAGCCTTTAAAGAGACCGTATTTGATACCCACGGTCGCAATCGTCCCGAAAAAGCCAGCATTGGAAAAGGCTTATGGACACGCTGCAGAAGACCATCCACAATTCGGAAGAGCCCGTTGTCTGTCGCTCCTGCGAGGCGCGCCACGGCGGTCTTTGCAGCACGCTGACCCCGCAGCAGCTCTGCGATCTCAACCGTTATTCCAGCCGCAAAAAGCTGGAGGCCGGCAATGAGCTGCTCGGCCAGGGGGAGCTTGTCACATCCTATGGCAACATCCTCAATGGCGTGGTGAAGCTTTCGAAAATGATGTCGGATGGCCGCCAGCAGATCGTCGGCCTGCAATTCGCACCGGATTTTCTCGGCCGCCCGTTCATGGCGGAAAGCAAGATGACGGCGGAAGCGGCAACGGATGTCGAAATCTGCCTTTTCCCACGCCGCATCGTCGACCGCATGGTCTCGGAAGTGCCTGATATGGAGCGCAAGCTGCATAACCAGTCGCTGAAGGAACTGGATGAGGCGCGCGACTGGATGCTGACGCTTGGCCGTAAATCGGCGCAGGAGAAGGTTGCCAGCTTCCTTTATATGATCGCCACCCACATCGACCCCGAAAACGACGACAAATCGGCTTTCGACCTGCCGCTCTCACGCGCCGACATCGCCGATTTTCTCGGCCTCACCATCGAAACGGTGAGCCGGCAAATGACCAAGCTGCGCAAGGAAGGCATCATCCGCATCGAGAATAACCGCCATATCACGGTGCCCGATCTCGACATTCTGAACGAAGCTGCCGGCAACGATTGATCGGCATTCGCCATTTTTCATCGACCCTGAAGCGCGGGCGTTCCAATATTGACGTGCGGCGCCCGCGCCTGAGCGGGGGCGAGCGCAAAACCGGCAAGAACCAGCAAAGCGGCGATGCATTTCATGATATTTCACCCTGTATGCCGCTTTTTCAGCGGCCTGTTTGTTATGGCTGCATCATAAGCGCCAAACAGCATCCATCCGCTTAACATCTTGGGTAAGCGGATGGTTCAAAGGCAGGGTAAAGAAGGGGTTATGATTGCCGGGCCGGCCTGACCCATGAGCGGTAAGTGCCACCATCCCAGGCTCGGCATCGCCGCTTGTTTCTTCTCCCCGCCGGGGAGAAGAAACAAGCGGCATGCGCTCGCTCCATCTCAAGCCTCATGGCGCATATGGGCCAGCTTGGTTTCAGGGCGTGTTTCGTCACTCAAGGATGTTGGCGTGGGTTCGTTATATCGCGCATGACGCGCGTGATAATCTCACTGCGAAGCAGCAGGCGTCGCAACCGGCTTCTGGTTTTCGCCGAGCGCCCGCAGTTCCGCAACCCGGCGCTTGTATTCGGCTTCCGAAATCTGGCCGTTGCGGCGTGCCGCGCCAAGGCGCGAGAGGCTGGTTTCCATGGTGGAGGCCTCATCGTCACCCATCTGGGTACCGGCCGCCGTCATGGGTGCCGAGAAGGTCGGATAGGTGCCCGTGTCCCGCTTCTGGCTCACCGCATTGTCGCTAACGGGGCGCGGACCGACAATTTCTGCCGTCGGACGGCGCATATGGGCAGGCGCCACGATCGGTTCGGGAGCCTTGCAGGCCGCGAGCCCGGTAACGATCAGGACGCCGGACAGGGAAAGCACAGCGATTCTCGCAGTGTTTTCCGCATATGTTCCCCATGTGCCCATCTGCTTGCCCATCGTCGTGTTCCGCCTGTAAGGATATCTGCCGATATCGAATTCGACTGCGGTTCGGCCCTTTGCTGCCTCCCCTTGCTGGTGGAACTTGTATTCGTTTTCATGCAGAATGTGCAAACACAAATTTGGCGGAGGATAGCGCATGGCGGGTGTTGACGGCGGGCAGAAGCAAAAGGGCGGCAAAACGCCCGGTTTCGACGCCGGATCCGCCGAAGCCTACCTGATCCGCGACCCTGAAGCCTTCGCGATCAACATCGCCCGCGCGCTTGAAAATCTCGGCAAGGCCGCGTCCGAATGGCTGGCGCCGCGTGAACGCGGCGAAATCCCTGAAAACAGCGCCGATCCCATGACCGACCTCGTCAAGACGCTGTCCGATGTCGCGGAATATTGGATGGCCGAGCCGCAACGTTCGCTGGAAGCGCAGACCCATCTTCTCTCCAGCTATTACGACCTGTGGACAAAATCGGTGGCGCAATTTTCCGAAGCTGCCGATTCGGCCTCGGAAAAACCCACTGAGACCGGCCCCGCGCAGCGCCGCAACCGGCGTTTTGCGGATGCCGACTGGCAGGCCAATCCGTTTTTCGATTTTCTCCTGAAAGCCTATCAAACCACCGTGGGCTTCGCCGACCGGATGGTGACGGAAGCCGAGGGGCTGGACGAACATACACGCACCAAGGCGCTGTTCTACATGCGGCAGGTAACCGAGGCGCTTTCGCCGGCCAATTTCGTCTTCACCAATCCGCAGGTCTTCCGTGAAACGGTTGCCTCCAGCGGCGCCAATCTCGTCAAGGGCATGGCGCAGCTGGCGGAGGATGTAGCAGCAGGCAATGGCCACCTGAAACTGCGCCAGACCGATTACAGCAAATTCGTCATCGGCCAGAATATCGCGGTAACGTCGGGCAAGGTGGTGGCCAAAAGCCCGCTCTGCGAGATCATCCATTATGCGCCGACAACACAGAAGGCCTTCAAACGGCCGCTGCTGATCGTGCCGCCATGGATCAACAAATTCTACATTCTCGATCTCAACCCGCAGAAATCCTTCGTTAAATGGTGCCTCGATCAAGGCCACAGCGTGTTCATGGTCTCCTGGATCAACCCGGATGCCCGCCTCGCCGACAAGAGCTGGGACGATTACATCCGCGAAGGTATTGATTTCGCCCTCGACACCATCGAGGAAAGAACCGGCGAGAGGCAAATCAACGCCATCGGCTATTGCGTCGGCGGCACGCTTTTATCCTCGGCACTGGCACTGCATGCGCAGCAAGGTGATGAGCGTATCCGCAGCGCCACGCTGCTCGCCGCCCAGACCGATTTCATCCATGCCGGCGATCTCAAGGTCTTCATCGATGAAGGCCAGCTGGCGGCGCTCGACAGGCATATGCAGGCGGTCGGTTATCTCGACGGCTCGATCATGGCCACCGTCTTCAACATGCTGCGCGCTTCCGATCTCATCTGGCCCTATATGGTCGATAATTACCTGCGCGGCACCGAGCCCCTGCCCTTCGATCTGCTCTACTGGAATTCCGATTCGACCCGGGTGACGGCTGCCAGCCACTCCTTCTATCTGCGTAATTGTTACTTGGAGAACAATCTCGCCCGCGGGCTGATGCGTGTTGCCGACAAGCGGATCAATCTCGGCGACATCAAGATACCGATCTATGACCTCGCCACCCGCGACGACCATATCGCGCCGGCGAAATCGGTCTTCACGGGTGCTGCGCTGTTCGGCGGACCGGTGGAATTCGTGCTGGGCGCTTCCGGTCACATTGCCGGCGTCGTCAATCCGCCGCAGCTTGAAAAATACCAATATTGGACAGGGCCGTCACCGGCCGGAGACTTCGATGCCTGGCAGGTCGCCGCCACCGCCCATAAGGGTTCCTGGTGGGTGCACTGGCAGAGCTGGATCGAAAGCCAGAATGGCGAGAAGGTGAAGGCGCGAAAGCCGGAAGACGGCAAGCGTGCCGTGCTCGGCGACGCGCCGGGAACCTACGTCCTTTCCTGACCCAATTCCATCACCGAAACATCTTTCAGGCCACATGCTCTTCACACCCCCGCTCGTTCCCGCCACGCTGATTTCCCGCTACAAGCGCTTCCTCTTCGATGCCGTTCTGGAGGACGGCACGGCGATTACCGGTTCCTGCCCCAATACCGGCTCCATGCGCGGGCTGACGACACCGGGCTCCCGTATCTGGCTTTCCGAACATGACAGCCCGACCCGCAAGTACCGGCACATGTTTGAAATGGTCGAGGCAGATGGCACCGTGGTCGGCATCAATACCGGCATGCCGAACCGGCTGGCGGAAGAGGCAATCGTGAACGGCCGTATCCCTGAGCTTGGCGGCTATTCAACGATCCGGCGCGAACAGAAATACGGCCGCAATTCCCGCATCGATTTCCTGCTCACCGAACCCGGCCGGCCGGACGCCTATGTTGAAGTGAAGAACGTGCATTTCATGCGAAAAAAGGGTCTGGCCGAATTCCCTGATACCGCTACCAAGCGCGGCGCCAAGCATCTGGAGGAGCTGGGTGACGCGGCGGAAGCCGGTTACCGTTCGGTGATGCTGTATCTCATCCAGCGCGACGATTGTGACCGGATGCGCATCTGCGACGATCTTGATCCGGTCTATGCGCTGGCGTTTCAGCGGGCGATGGCACGTGGTGTCGAGGCCTATGCGGTAAAATGCGCGGTCTCCCCGGCACAAATTTCGGTCAGCGGAACGGTTAAGATGGACGAATGGCGTCCGGCTGTTTTATGAACAGGGACGTAAAGAGACAGAAAGCACTATGATGGTCACCTATATCGACGCAGCCTCCGCTCCCCTCAAGAATACCGGCGTCATCCGCCTCTATACCCCTGAGGACTTCGACGGTATGCGCAAGGCGTGCCAGCTGACGGCGCGCTGCCTCGACGAACTGGCGGCGATCGTCAAGCCCGGCGTGACGACGGACGCCATCGACCGTTTCGTCTTCGAGTTCGGCGCCGACCATGGCGCGCTGCCAGCGACGCTGAATTATCGCGGTTATACCAAATCCGTCTGCACCTCGATCAACCATGTGGTCTGCCACGGCATTCCGGATGAAAAGCCGCTGCGCGACGGCGATATCGTCAATATTGACGTGACCTATGTGCTTGACGGTTGGCATGGCGATTCGAGCCGCATGTATCCGGTAGGCCAGATCAAGCGCGCCGCCGAGCGACTGATGGAAGTGACCTATGAATGCCTGATGCGCGGCATCGCTGCGGTCAAGCCCGGTGCGCGCACCGGTGCAATCGGCGCGGCAATCCAGGCCTATGCGGAAGCAGAGCGCTGCTCGGTGGTGCGTGATTTCTGCGGCCATGGCGTCGGACGCCTGTTCCACGACACGCCGAACATCCTGCATTACGGCCAGCCGGAGGAAGGGCCGGAAATCCGCGAGGGCATGATCTTCACCATCGAGCCGATGATCAATCTCGGCAAGCCGCATGTAAAGGTGCTGTCGGATGGCTGGACCGCGGTGACGCGTGACCGTTCTCTCTCAGCGCAATATGAACATGCCGTCGGCGTCACGGCCACAGGCTGCGAAATCTTCACGCTGTCACCGGGCGGCTTTGATCGCCCGGGCCTGCCGCCACTCGCATAAGGCCAGACCGCCTATGGCAAAACGCCCTGCCCCGCCTCCCGCCGATCTTTCCCCGACGTCAGGCTTTGAGGCGGGCGAAGGCGACCTGTTCGACGCGGCGGATGAGCGCGGCTTTTTTGCCGAACCGCGAAGTGCTCCGAAAAAACCCACCGTCGCCATTGCCGAACAGGAAGCGGAGACCGCACACTATCACGGTCACCGGGACCGGCTGCGGACGCGTTATCGTGATGGCGGCGACGCCGCACTTGCCGACTATGAATTGCTGGAACTTCTGCTGTTCCGGCTGATCCCGAGGCGCGATACCAAACCCATCGCCAAGGCGCTGATTGCCCGCTTCGGAACCCTTGGCGGCGTGCTTGGCGCACCCTTGCCGCTGCTGCAGGAGGTGAAAGGCGTCGGCGAGGCCGTGGCTCTCGATCTGAAGCTGGTCGCTTCGGTTTCCCAGCGCATGCTGAAAAGCGAAATCCGCAACAAGCAGGTTCTCGGCTCCTGGTCATCGGTCATTGATTATTGTCATGCCGCCATGGCCCATGAAACGCGCGAACAATTCCGCATCCTGTTCCTCGACAAGCGCAATGTCCTGATCGCCGACGAGGTGCAGGGTCAGGGAACCGTGGACCACACGCCGGTTACGAACCGGATGGTCTTTGGAAGAGGTCTCGCTCCATGCGGATGGAAATTAAATCATTATTATTCAGTGACTTAGAAGAAATACGGACGTTTAATCAGGCACGATTTCGGTCGTCTGGCACGCCTTTCCTGCTAATAAAACTGCTAATAAATTTTTCCGCTCCTACGCGGCACGAATTCAACGCTAAAACTTGTTTCCAAAAAAATGCTACTTGTTTTGAAAACGAATTAATAAGTGTTTTCAATAGCTTATTGACTTACACCATAATAGCCGCTATAAATTCTCCCACATCAGAAAATTCAGGCGTTTTTGAACGGGTCAAGCAGACCCGCGACCATTTTATTGCGAGTTAACCCCATGACCAGAACCCAAACAGCAAAGGTAAAAAGACCCAAATATCTATTCCTTCGGGGCGACACCTATTACTATGTGCGGAACATTCCGCCACGTCACCGTCATCGATTTCCCGAAATGAAGGGAAGTCAGATTTGGCGCTCACTCGAAACAAAAAACTATACCGACGCCGTCACCCGACTGGAACTCGTCACTGCAAATGACAACGCGGTGATGAAGGGTGAATTGCCGGTTAAACGGTGATCGCGCAGACTGCTTGTTTTCTGAATGTTTTGCCGCAGGGCGCGCCTTCGTCTCCGATAATTTCTGAACTCATTAGTCAGACGCTTGATTACAGGCTTCAGGCATTAGCTCGGAAATTCAGATGCTCTTATTCCCGATATGCGGACGACATTACCTTTTCGACCAATCTCAAGGAGTTTCCGTCTGCCATCGCGTTTTGCCCTCCGGGTGAAGTCAATTGGCGCGAGGGACCAGACCTAGAGAAAGCTGTTTTATCTTCAAACTTGAAGCTGAATTCAAAAAAAGCTCGTATGCAACAATCATATCAGCGGCAGGCGACAACCGGTCTGACGGTGAATGATAAAGTCAACATCGGCACCTATTACTACAAGGGCGTGCGCTTTTGCGCTCATGCGATGATGACGAAAGGGAAGGCTGTCGCAGACAATAAGCTTTCAGTTGCTCCAAATGGCAAGCTATCAAAATACGAGCTTTGGGGCATGTTGTGCCACATCAACGATATTAAGGGGCGGGAGCTTCCACATAAAGCGCTCAGGGCATTCAAGTCTTCGCCCATCCCAAGCTACCTAAAGCTGATGAAGGATTTCTATCACTATTATCGGATTCATACCGCTGAAAAACCGCTGATAGTTTGTGAGGGAAAAACAGATTACATCTATCTAAAAGAGGCGATCCGCTGGAATGTAAGTGACGCTCGGGTTGCCAAAAACCTTATCAATGGACCTGCTCTTATAAACTTTACGAGCGACAAGGGCGATCATTGGGGAGTGGATTTTGTAAATCACTCCAACATGGCAGGCAATCTTCTGGACCTTGCAGGAGGTGGTGGTGATCTTCCAAAATTCGCCACTTATCATGTGGAGCGGGTAAAGAAGCTGTTCGCTGAAAAGCCACCGATGCCGGTCATTATTATCGTTGATAATGACAAGCAAAGTGAAGGCATGTGGACTGCGATTAAATCACTTACCGGCTCACCAAACCCCATAGATGGATCAGCGCCGTACTATCACGTAGGCGAAAATCTCTATGTGGTTCCTATTCCAAGTGGCGGGACGAAAGATTTTTATATTGAGAAACTTATTCCGTCGCCATGGCTGAAATTTAAGCTGAACGGCAAAACTCTCAAACTTAATCAGAAGAAAGATGAGAAGTTAAAGCCAACTGAGTATGGTAAAATGGATTTTGCCAATAAGGTCATCAGAGCCAACCGTGGCAACGTGAACCTGACTTCTTTTTTACCACTCCTGCACACCATCTGCGATATAATTGAACTTCCATAATTCATGACCACAAATTCAGCCCGCGCCGCTGCTGGCACCACTTTTCCGCCTTATTCCACAATTATAGAACAATGCACTCAGATTGTTCAACAATCTCGAACAATCTGAGCCTTATCCGTCAAGTATCGGTAGACAGTCGCTCTTCCGATCCCAAGCGTTTTGGCTATCTCGGTTGGACCCTTACCAGCCGCCACTAGCTCATTGATCTTGGTGCTATCCACAGTGGCTTTCCTGCCCTTGTAGACGCCATTCTTCTTCGCCTTGGCAATTCCCTCCAGTTGGCGTTCGCTGCGAAGGGCTGTTTCGAATTCAGCGAATACGCCAAGCATCTGGAGAAAAGCTTTTCCTGCTGGAGTGCTGGTGTCGATGTGTTGTTCAGTTGCCTTCAGTGAAACACCCTTGGCTTTCAGGCGGTCCACGATAGCGGATAGATCGGCTATAGAGCGCGCTAGACGGTCGATACGGGTAATGATGATGGTGTCACCTTCCCGAACGAAATCAAGCAGTCTGGAAAGCTCTTCCCTGCCTTGCGTGGTGGTGCCGCTTTTCTTCTCTTTGAGAATGAGCGTTGCCCCGGCTGCACGGAGGGCTTCTTCCTGAATGGTCAAATCCTGATCCGACGCCGACACTCTCGCATATCCGTAAATGACTGACATCTGATGTCCTTTTGTCTCATTTAATTCTAGATGTGTGAGTCATAGTGTCTCGGAATGCTGAAATCAACCCTAATAAGACGCGGAAAGTGTTTCATGCGATTGTCTTGCTACGGTTTACCCATGTGAGACGCTACAAGCCCTGAGAAATAAGGGCTTTTGTCCATTTCCTTAAACTGAGAGCGTTTTTATTTTCCGGTGGGGGTAACTTTGTACGTTCCGCTCAAAAAGACGTTTTTAAAGTAGCCGGAAAGCCTTATTTTGCAGGGGTTTTGAAATGTTAAATTTAAGGAAATTTGAGAAGGTACTGGTTTTCGGAAAGGATTTGATTGCCTATTGAAACAGGGTTGATTTGTGTCCAATATTTCTTTTCCGGCGTCTCAGTTCAATCACTGTCCACAAATCGACCTCCGCCATCTTCTTATAAGGAATTGTGGACATATAGTCTTTTTTTAAGTGGACATTATTGATGACCTTCGGTCATCTAATTAAATTAATTTTAAAAGAAATAATTAGAGCAAGCATGTTGAGCGAAGCGAGACATGCGAAGCTATTTGCGAAGCAAATTCCTGTACGATCACTTGAAAGACAATCAATCAACCAATTACCATTTCATATGAAAGAAATAGAATTTGACATCATATCGAGCGAAGCGAGATATGAATGGCAATTGCGAAGCAATATCTATTCATAATTGAAATCAATTAATATCAGAAGGAAAGAAAATATATTATGGATAGCTACAAAAATCCAATGGATTATAATCTTTCACATTAACCTCACTTCGTTCGGTATTCGCTTCGCTCATGATTTAAGGTTTTTATTATTCTGTCAGTTACAAGCAGAACGAATGAGCGAAGCGAATGAGTGAATGCGCATTCCCTTTCCTGAAAGAAAAGCGTTAAGCGTACCACTACTGATGCACTGAGACGCCGGAAGAATAATATTGGACATTAGAATCCATTGAAACCAATCTTTCTCATTGATTTTTCAATCAATTTAAGCTAATATGACCAGACTTAATCGAGACATTCCTTTTTCGGAAAATAATCAAAAATAATTCGATTAAGACCCTGTTTCCGGCTTTTACAGAAACAAAAATCACTAAATATATCGAAGTTAGAGAAGGTCCAGCACGTCCTAATCGTCAACTTTACGAACAGGACAGCCGATCTTCTGCACTCAAAATCTCGTAAAAATATCGGGGTTTCTCAGAAAGGTTCTTGCTGGACCACCTTTCGGGAAACCCCTTTTTTATTGCCCATTTTACGAGACCATTTTTATGACCAAAATTCATTACGTAGACGCACCTGTCGGTGCCGGGAAGTCTTTCGCTCTGTTGCAGCATATTCGTGAAAACAGTCACGAAACCCATATCATCGCCACACAGACAAACGATGTTTCCAATGAACTTGCTGCACAGTTAACCAATGCCAGTGTGATCAATTCCACCGATAGCGGCAAGGGAAAGTCAGCATGGAAGCAACTGAAAGAGCAGATAGACGATGAACATTCCGTCCTGATCTGCAATCAGCAAGTTGTCGAAAATCAGTTTGGTCGATCTATCGATAGGCATTTGTATCTGGACGAAATTCCGGAAGTTCATCGTCGGCTGCAAACTCAGTCGAAGATCACTGGTTACGCGAAAACCCTTCTCCCCAAAATCTTCTACAACAATGACGAAACCAACACGTCATACATGCGAATTCTGCCCACGCCTGAACTGGACCTGATTGCAAAAGAAGGGTTTGGCTTATTCAGTGGTGAAGATCGCAAGCTCATGGAAGATGTAGCGAGTGCTGCTTGCTCGCCTCATTGTCTCGTCTACATGGAAACCAGCCCATGGCGTTTGATGGAAGCTGGAGAAGATCGCAGACTGATCTTCCATATTGTAAAAAAGCCATCGATCTACAATCAGTTCCAGTCAGTTACGATCCTTGGAGCAAACGCCACCAATTCAATTGCATCCTTGATCTGGTCCAAATTTGACGATGTTCAGTTTGAACCGCATTCAATCGGAAACAATCTCCAGTACACAGACCTTTCTCATAAAGCCGGGAAAGTGAACCTGTTCTACCTTGCAAAACGATCTGCCTCGAAGACGCTTTTCAACGATCCCGAATTGGGCGGTAGAGATTTCCTATTTGCAGCTATCCGAGACACAGTTTCAGTAATGTACGGCGGCAATGTTCCGCCTCACATCGTCTGCTTCAATAAAGACTTTCCTCATCCAGATCGTTTTTGGACCATCCCCGGTGGCGAAGCAATTAGCCCGGATAGTCGCGGCATCAACCGCTTCAAAGATAGGACGCTGGCTATCTCTCTGGCAGCACTCAATGACACTCCAGACACGTTCCAGTTCTTCCAATCGGTGTTTGGTATTACGAGTGAGCAATTGACCACTGCTCGCACATACGAGCGCTACAGTCAGTTCTTTGGTCGCACGGCGATCAGAGACATCAATTCAAACGAAACAGTTGACCTGATCGCCTTCGGTGAAGACAGCGCTCTGTTCATGCAAAGCCTAATTCCCGGATCAAAGGCACCTGTCATGATCAAGCTGCACGAGAACGGAGCAGCGCACAGCAAGATCAGCAAGACGAAACGGAAAGATATGTCTCCCGATCAAAAACGAGAATATTTTAAGGTTCAAAAGCGGAAACAACGGGCGAAACCTAAAGCTGCCGAAGCACAACAACACGCACAATAAAACAGGAAAAATAATATGAAGAGAATTTCTATAGGAAAATACACAAGCCCGATCCGAGACGCAGCCATGTTCATAATCGGTCATTACTTTCCCTCCGGTGATTATGCAAATAAGCTCAAAGCCTACGATCTCGCCAATGGTGAAACCGGTGTTCGGTTGTCAAATATCTTCGGAGATCGCCGCTTCATTTCACTGCGTTGGGAGGGACCGAACAACAGCTACAGACAGTTTGGGGAAGCCAACATTCGTCTATTTGAGATCAGAAAGGATCATGGAAAGGAGGATGCAATTACCGCACTCTTCAATTTAGGCAATGATTACGGTCACGGCTATGTCGAGGTCATCAGCGTCAATGAAGAGCATGTTGAGACACATGGAAAGCTGTTCGATCAAGCCGATATAAGTGACCTCATCCATTACGTGAACACACAGAAGACGAACCCAAGTAAGCAGAACCGAACCTTCGTAAGGACAACGGGTCAGGACTACCAGTTCATCGTGGTAGATCAGAACATGGGATATAGCTGGTGATCACAGCCGGTGATAGGGGGTGACTCGCACCCCACACCCCCCGCTGCGCTTCCTGCTTATTTTTATCAGATCGTCCAGAAATTTTTTATGCTCACAGCTTTTCGGGTGGGGCTTCATCCTCGGCTGATGCCTGAGCACCTTAGTCTTGGTCTACTACCTCCGTTGACAAACCATAATCGAGAGGTTGCAATACGAACTGTATAAACGTGGAGTTTGCATTCAAAACTGGAGGGTATGCGATGGGTAAAGTGGGTTATGACAGTCTCGAAGGTATTCTTCGCGTCACAGAATTGGGTAAGAAGCAACCCGATCAGCTCACGGTGGATGTCCTGACCTATCACGCTGCGCTTGAACTGGAGATGGACGAATTCCTTGCTCGTTCGCTTCCGCACGCGGAAAAGCTTGCTGACGGTCGATTGGGCTACACTCATAAGATTGCGGTTGTCAGAGCTTCATGGCGCGGTACAGACGATAGCGGTGACAAACTTGCCCATGCGCTTGTTCGGTTTAATCACCTTCGCAATGCAATTGCTCACAATGACACCCCGAAGCAAATCAAAGCCCATCTCGAAAAGCTCCATGATGCGACCATAGCGCTCGATGGCGATGAAAATGGTGATGCGACACCATACGCGCTTGCCATCCGAATTTGCTCATTTATGGGGGATGACCCCGGTGCGGGCAACGCTATCAAACTGATGGACCAATTTGACGATATCGTAAACCGGCAACTGCCAAAAGCGCTAGCGCGCAAAGACGACGCTCAGACCAAAGGTGCTTGATCGACTTAGCATGTGAAGGTGTGCTTGCTAAATACTGGCATGCTCGCTCAACTGAAATCCTATGCCGTTATCGGTGCAATCACCCTGTTCTTCGCTCTAATCGCGGCATTCGGCATCTATTACAAAGTTGCTTCCAGCCAGATCGCGTCATTGACGGCTGAGAATTCGACACTCAGCCTTACCGTTTCCCTGAATGAGAAGACCATTGTGCAAATGAAGCTGGATGCTGAAAAGCTGTCCAACTCCATCGTTGCCCTGAACAAAAGCAATCGTACAATCGAAGACAATCTCGCCAAAGAATGGTCAGCAATTGACCAATTGGACGCATTGAGCGAAGAGCGGGCGAACGAAGAATTCGCCCTGTCTATCGAAAAGCTAAAGGCTGCAACCGCTTATTGATCAGGCATTCTTCGGCTTACGACCGCGCTTTGCTTTGACCGGCGCTGCCGTGTCGCCGTTTCCATAGACACGTTCGATTTCCGAAACAAATTTTGGATCGTCTTTAATCGCTTGCTTCACCTGATCAAAGAACGTCGCAACCTCTTCAGCACTGCCGAAATCGAACTCATCATCGAACTTGCCAAGTTTGACCAGATATGCACCGTCGCAAGTCGCACCGATCATCCGGTCTATTCGCGGATCGTTGAAGCGTTTCTATAATCAGACAAATGCTGTCTACACCACGACCGGTTCAGGGACAGCTTATGTTCTCACGTTTCAGGCTGCTCTATCTGAATATTCTAAGGGGATTGTCTATCGTTTTTGGGCACATGCTACGAATACCGGTGCAGCGACCCTGAACATTAACTCGCTTGGTGCCAAGACAATCGTTTCTGGAGTGAGTGGATCACCGTTGATCGCTGGTCAGATTGTGTCCGGGCGCATGATCGAGGTTATTTATAACGGCACATCGTTCGAGTTGGCTAATCTCGGCTTTACCTCAATTCAACGAGACAGCGTTCAGTTCAAAAATCCTTTGTACGTAGATAATGCCGCAAATAGTGAGATTTTCTTCAGGAACGCCAATAACGTCACTCAAAATGCCTTGATTGCAAATGCTTCAGACGGAAGTTTTGTATTCCGCATCAATGATAACGCGGGCGCTACTCTTCGTGATTTTAAGATTCCTAGAACCGGAAGCATGACGCTCGGGGATGATGTTGTTTGGACCGCTTCAAATGACGGAGTTGGTTCGGGTTTGGATGCTGACTTGCTCGACGGCTATCAGGCAGCGGCTCTTCCTGTTTCCACTCCACAGCAAACGGCTCTCAATCTCAAAGCAAACTTAGCGTCTCCTGCATTCACGGGTACGCCGACTGCCCCAACGCAAACACAAGGAAACAATTCCACACGGCTTGCGACGACTGCTTATGTCGATACTGGTCTACAAACCGCCATTGCAACATCGGCACCCACTGGTTCGGTTACGATGTGGACGACCTCAAGCGCACCCGCAGGCTATTTGATCTGTAATGGACAGGCTGTTTCACGCACAACTTATGCCGCATTATTCGCGGTGATTGGTGGCACTTTTGGTACGGGTGACGGATCAACTACTTTCAATCTACCAGACCTCAGAGGCTTATTCGTTCGCGGTCTCGATAACGGGCGTGGAATTGATAGTGGACGAGCACTCGGTTCCTATCAAGATTCGGACAATAAGTCGCACAATCACGGTGTTAATGACCCCGGACACGTTCACGGTGGTGTTCAGAACGGTACGGCAAGTACGGGTCGTTCTACAAGCGTTGACCAGCCACCAGCCGTATTCTCGTATGGCAATACGTGGGCGGCGGCAACCGGTATTTGGCTTTCTGCAAGCGGTGGTGCGGAATCCAGACCGCGCAACCTTGCCCTCAATTACATTATCAAAATTTAATTCGCTTCCTTCGCGGAACCAATTCTCGATCAAAATCCGGTGCCACTATTTTACCACTGCGTAATTAAAGTTGTGATCGATATTCCGATTCAATTGCTTTCACCCACCAAACTAATACGGTGGTCGCATCTTATTCTTGGGGGAATTATGAAGAAGATGATTATTGCTGGCGTCGTGCTTTGCGCGATGCTCTCAAGCTGTGCCACTACCAGCGAAATGCCACTTGCGCCCAACGCGGTGCGACTGGACACGAATGCTAGCGGCTTGATTTTCACGAGCGCTGCCGGTGCAATTACAATGAAAAAAGCGGCAGAAGCTACGGTGAAGCGGGGATACACCCATTTCAGGCTTGATCAGGTCGCGACAGCGCAGGGTTCGCGTTTCGTCGGAATGAACACAAACACTTATGGCAACGCTTCTGCGAATGTCTACGGCAATACCGCTTACGGCACTTATAGTGCAAATACCTTCAGCACTCCGATGTACGCCCCTACGGCGCAGATCGGCGTAACGGTCGTCATGTTCCACGCCAACGAAGCGGGAGCAAAGGGCGCTTTCAACGCCGCTGAAGTGATCAAAAAGAATGGTAAGATTTAGCCTGATTTGAACAGGTCGAATTCAGCCTGCCGACGAATGGTCAAACCGCGCAAGGGTGAAAGGCGTTCTTTCACCCTTGCCTTATCCCATTGAAGCCACGACTTCCCGATTTCTGAAATCGGCTCTTTGCCGTTGATCTTTTTCAGAAGGGTTGAACTCGACAGCGCGCCAAGCCCGACATTGAACGCGAACGATACGAGCGCGCCGAACTGATTGTCCGTCATCGGCACTTTGACCAGCCTTGCCACCCCTTTCTCAAATTCAGCCAGATCAAGTGCAAGCAACCTGTCAGCTTCAGTTTGGGTAATTGTCTTACCCCGCTTCACATCAGCCAGAGTGACTGTCTTCGTGTGTCCGTATCCGATGGTCGGAATGTTCGCGGGGCAGAGATAGGCTTTAAGTTTACACCCTTCAGATGCCTTGATGATCTGAAGAGCTTTTGGGGATGTTTTGTTGTTCATCCATTATGTAGACGAACGCGAACATCCCCTGATTTTCACCACTTAGTGAAGGGTCTTTCCGCTGCCATATGTGCGGCGGTTTTGAGCCTGTTCCCAAGGCGTTGCCCAACGAACATTTCCCGGCTCGTAGCCACGGTCATTGTCGATCCTATCAACGGAATGGTCTGGCGAAGGTCTCAAGCCGATCTCGTCAAAAAAATCGCGAAGGTCAGTAAAGGCGCATTCGATGCCACGACCGCCATAGTCGGCATAGCGTGGATGGTTTGGATTATTGCAGCGCTGAAGGATGTTTCTATAGCAGTCATAAAGGCTTCTTTCGTCCTTGTTGCTGCTTACGCTAAATCCAAGGGCAGAACGGCGGCAATTGATTTCAGTATTCATTAAATTTCTCCTAAGTTAATTCTCAGGAGTTATTTATAAAAATACGAATTTCTGGATTTTTTGCTTACCACACTTGGAAACATCACCATAAGGTGACACCCCTCAATGACTTGCCAGAAAGTTAAATCACTCAGTGGTGACTTAGGATTGCGCACCCGGACTTTTTAATGCCCCTCGCCTATTGCAAATTCGAACGCAATAATGTTTCATAGATTCCACTCAAGGTGGCGTTTTGCTAATAAAACTGCTAATAAATTCACTTAGCGAGAATTTTGCAAATCCGGCACACTGATGTAAAAGCTGATTTAAAATCAGCTACTTACAAAGGAAAGCTCACAGATTTTGCATCGGGCTTTCTTGTCGTTGTCGATCACACGCCGGTCTACCCGCGCGAAGTGGTGCGCCGCGCCCTTGAACTATCATCTACAGCCTTGATTTTAATCCACAATCACCCGAGTGGAGACCCCACCCCCTCGCGGGCGGATATCGAGATGACCAAAACCATTATCGATACTGCAAAGCCACTCGGCATTGCTGTCCACGACCACATCATCATCGGCAAGGATGGCCACGCCAGCTTCAAAGGGCTTCGGCTTATTTGAAAATCAACTGGTACTGACGCGAAGTTTTTAACGCGCCTGCAACCCATAAGGGCGGCATCAACAAAAAATTAACACCTATAAATTAGCATTTCCGAAAATAATAAAACAAGGCATCGAACCTTGGTGCCTTAAGAAACGGGGGTGCTTTATGCGTAATGCAGTGCGTTTCCTTCGCGATAGGTCCGGCTCGAACGCTGTCGAGTTCGCCATCGTCGCGCCGATCTTCTTTCTCGTCCTTCTGACCATGATCGCCTACGGCATCTACTTGATGGCGGCCTATTCGGTGCAACAGATCGCCGCAGATGCGGCGAGAACGGCGGTTGCCGGCCTGAATACAACCGAGCGCCAGCAGCTTGCCCGGGATTTCGTCACCAAAAGCGATCTCAGTTACGCCTTCATGGACAAGAACCGTTTCACCGTCGATGTCGCCACCGATCCCGCCAATGCCAACCAGTTCACGGTCAAGGTAGAATACGACGCCAGCGATCTGCCGATCTGGAGCCTCTACAGCTACACCATGCCAGAGCCGGTCATCCGGCGTTTTTCCACCATCCGGATCGGAGGAGCATGACATGCGGACTATCCCTTCCCTGCTCCCCGCTTTCCTGAAGGATCGGGCCGGCAACATCGCCATCTCGGCCGGGCTGACAGCGCCGCTTTTCATCGGCGTCCTGGCGCTTGGCGTCGATTACGGTTATCTGACCCTGCAGAAGCGGCAGTTGCAGCAGACCGCCGATCTCGCAGCCATATCGGCGGCGGCAAATGCCGCCGACCCGGAAAAGGCGGTCCAGCAATATTTCGCCCTCAACGGCATGGATCTCGGCGTCAAGACGCCGCAGGGCCTGCTCACTTCTAACGGTCTTCAACCCTTCGATCCCGCAAACGAGTTTGCAGGCAGCAAGGGTTACGCCGAGGTCATCAAGGGCCATTATGAGCCGGATGCAACCATCCCTGTCGGCGCGCGGTTCGTCGACAACGCCCTGCCCACCAACGCGGTGAAAGTGAACATCGTTGAAAAGGGCCAGATATTCTTCGCCGCCGCCTTCACCACGCCGCCCAAGGTTTCTGCGGTCGGAACGGCCTCATCCCAGAAGATCGCGGCGTTTTCGGTGGGATCGCGACTGGCAAGTCTCGATGAAGGCATTTTGAACAGCCTGCTCGGCGGCCTGCTCGGCACCACGGTTTCGCTCAAACTCATGGATTACCAGGGTCTGGTTGCCGCCGATGTCAACGCACTGCATGTCGTCGAGGCGCTCGCCATCGATCTCAAGCTCACCGCCGGCACCTACAAGGATGTGTTGAAGACGGAAATCACCTACGGTCAGTTCCTGAATGCGCTGACCAAAACCACCGGCCTGCAGCCAGCTGTCGCCAACATTCTCAAGACGCTGGAAAAAACCGCCAACAAGAGCAACATCAAGCTCAAGCTTGAGGAAATCCTCAATCTCGGACCATCCTCGGACAAGCTGATCGGTAGCGGTGAAAACCTCAAGGTCACCGCCGGCGTCTTCGATCTCCTCAATGCCGCAGCCGTTGCCGGCAATGGCGGCAATCAGCTGGCGCTCAATCTCAACGCCAATGTTCTCGGTCTCGCCTCCGTCAAGGCAACGCTTGCCATTGGTGAACCGCCGATCGAAACCCCGTCGCTCGCCGTTGGTGGTCAGGGCACCATCGTCCGCACCGCACAGACCCGGCTGGCGGTCAATGTCGTGGTGGACGGGCTTCAGGCCATTGCCGGCCTCAAGGTCAATATCCCGCTTTATGTGGAAGTCGCCCATGCCGAAGCGCGGCTTGCCGATATTCGCTGCACGGGCGGCGGACAGGGAACGGTCGATGTAGAGGTTGTTCCCGGCGTTGCGGAAATCGCGCTCGGCAATGCCGATACCTCAGCTTTTGCCAATTTCGGCAAGGACCCGCGTGTCACCAAGGCAGCGATCGTCGATTCAGCCCTGCTCGCCATCAATGGCAGCGCCCTCATCAATGCCACCAACATGACGAAGACCAAGCTGACCTTCACGCAGTCGGATATCACCCAGGCAAAGATCAAGAGCATTTCCACCAAGGACACCGTCACCACCCTTGTCAGTTCGCTGTTGAAGAACCTCAATCTGGATATAAGGCTGCTCTTTCTCAACCTTGATCTGGGAGGCCTGGCGGGTATTCAGGCAGCGCTTGCCAACACGCTTGCGGTGGTTACCGCTCCGGTCGATCAGTTGCTTTACAACGTGCTTCTGGTTCTCGGCGTCAAGATCGGCGAAGCCGATGTGCGCGTCACCGATGTGCGCTGCCAGCAGCCGGCGCTGGTGCAATAATCTTGCCGACAATCATAAAAAAAGCCGCCGGGAATGTCCCGGCGGCTTTTGTTTGATCAGCTTTCTATCAAGCGGTAGCAATCGCCAGACGCTTCTCGTCCCGACCGCTCTTCATGCGCTCGGACAACAGGAACGCCAGTTCCAGCGCCTGATCGGCGTTGAGGCGCGGGTCGCAATGGGTGTGGTAACGGTCGGACAGCGAATCCGCCGTCACGGCACGCGCACCACCCGTGCATTCCGTCACGTCCTTGCCGGTCATCTCGATATGGATGCCGCCCGGATGTGTACCTTCGGCGCGGTGGATCTGGAAGAAGCTTTCGACTTCCGACAGGATGCGCTCGAACGGACGCGTCTTGTAGTGGTTGAGCGTGATCGTGTTGCCATGCATCGGATCGCACGACCAGACGACCTTGCGGCCTTCCTTCTCGACTGCGCGAATGAGCTTCGGCAGGCTGTCGGCAACCTTGTCATGGCCAAAGCGGCAAATCAGCGTCAGGCGACCGGCCTCGTTTGCCGGGTTCAGCGCATCGATCAGCTCGATCAGATTGTCAGGCGTCAGCGACGGACCGCATTTCAGGCCGATCGGGTTCTTGATACCGCGGAAATATTCCACATGCGCATGGTCGAGCTGGCGCGTGCGGTCACCGATCCAGATCATGTGGCCGGATGTCGCATACCAGTCGCCGGAGGTGGAATCGATGCGGGTCAGCGCCTCTTCGTAACCGAGCAGCAGAGCCTCATGGCTGGTGAAGAAATCGGTTTCGCGCAGGCTTGGATTGTTCTCCGCGCTGATACCGATCGCCTTCATGAAGTCCATGGTTTCGGAAATCCGGTCGGCCAGCTTGCGGTAACGGTCCGCCTGCGGGCTGTCCTTGATGAAACCGAGCATCCACTGGTGAACGTTTTCAAGATTGGCATAACCACCCATCGCGAAAGCGCGCAGCAGGTTCAGCGTCGCGGCCGACTGGCGGTAGGCGTCGAGCTGGCGCTCCGGGCTCGGTATGCGCGAACCTTCGTTGAATTCGATGCCATTGATGATGTCACCGCGGTAAGACGGCAGCGTCACGCCATCAAGCACTTCCACGTTGGAAGAGCGCGGCTTGGCGAACTGGCCGGCAATACGCCCGACCTTCACGACAGGCAGCTGCGCGCCATAGGTCAGGACAACGGCCATCTGCAGGAAAGCGCGGAAGAAGTCGCGGATATTGTCCGCGCCATGCTCGAGGAAGCTTTCGGCGCAATCGCCGCCCTGCAGCAGGAAGGCGTTACCTTCAGCCACATTGGCGAGCTGTTTCTTCAGACGACGGGCTTCACCGGCAAAAACCAGCGGCGGATAAGTCGCAAGCGTGGCTTCCGTTGCAGCAAGCGCTGCCGCATCAGGATATTCGGGAACCTGCTGGATCGGTTTCTGCCGCCAACTGCCGGGTGTCCAATTCTGTGCCATGTTCTTACCCTTTTTTCGCCCGCGCGACTGTCGCGCGACCGCCTCGAAAAATTGAGCGGCTTATAGCTCCAAGCATCGGCTTTGCATAGCCGATGTCAGGGCTAACAGGCTCATTCTGCCCCTTTTGGGCACTCCAGATGTACAAAAGTCAATTCAAACGATTTAACCAGCCCGCCGCCATCCAGAAAACATCAGTTTTCGAACGGCGGCGGGCGAATTTGGACAGCGATCATATCACGCTTGTACCAGCGTTACACGCGCTCGCCGTTCACCACGCGGTAGCTCGGCGAATACATCGTCACCAGCTCCTCGGCGGCGGTCGGATGAACCGCCATGGTGCGGTCGAAATCATCCTTGGTGCAGCCGGCTTTCAGCGTGATGCCGAGAAGCTGAGCCATCTCGCCCGCCTCGTGGCCGAGAATATGCACGCCGACAACCTTGCGGTCGGCGGCATTGACGATCAGCTTCATGATCGTCTTTTCCTGACGGCCGGACAGCGTTGCCTTCATCGGCCGGAACTGGGCGCGATAGACTTCCAGCTCCGGATATTTCTTGCCCGCCTCCTCTTCCGAAAGACCGACGGTGCCGATTTCCGGCTGCGAGAACACCGCCGTCGCGATCAGCTCGTGATCCGGCTTGGTCGGGTTGTTCTTGTATTCGGTCTCGATGAAGCACATGGCCTCGTGGATCGCCACCGGCGTCAACTGTACCCGGTCGGTGACGTCCCCCAGCGCAAAGATGTTCGGCACATTCGTGCGCGAATAATCATCAACGATGATCGCGCCCCGCGCATCCAGCTTCACACCGGCATTTTCCAGACCCAGACCCTTGGTATTCGGATCGCGGCCAAGCGCCAGCATGACCAGGCCGACATGCAGCGAGCTGCCCTGCTTGGTACGGGCCACGAAACCATCGGCACCATCCTTGCTGACTTCCTCGATGATATCTTCGAGAATGATGCGGATGCCCTTGGCCTCCATCGCCTCATGCAGGCCCTTGCGCATGTCGTGATCGAACCGCGAAAGGATTTCCTTGCCGCGATAGATCAGCGTCGTTTCGACACCGAGCCCGTGGAAGATATTGGCGAATTCAACAGCGATGTAACCGCCGCCGGCAATCAGGATCGATTTCGGCAGTTCTTCCAGATTAAACGCCTCGTTGGACGAGATCGTCAGCTCATGGCCGGGCAACGCCTTGTGCTCGTTCGGCGTGCCGCCGACGGCAATCACGATACGCTCTGCCGTGAAGGTCTCACCGGTTTTTGTGAGCTTCACGGTATGGGCATCGACCAGTTCGGCACGGCTGTCGAAAATATCGGCCTTGGCGTTTTCCAGCCCCTTGCGATACAGCCCCTCGAGACGGGTGATTTCCTTGTCCTTCGCCGCGATCAGCTTCTTCCAGTCGAAGCTGCGCTCACCAACGCTCCAGCCGAAACCTTCGGCGTCCTCGAAATGTTCGGGGAATTGCGAGGCGTAGACGAACAGCTTCTTCGGCACGCAGCCGCGAATGACACAGGTGCCGCCATAACGATATTCTTCAGCAATCCCCACGCGCTTGCCGAGCGAGGCCGCCACGCGGCCGCTGCGCACGCCGCCCGAGCCGCCACCGATGACGAAAAGATCGTAGTCATAAGCTGTCATAGTCAAAACCCCTGATCAAAACCACGCCATCAGCCTCGAGGCGAACGGTGGCGTCTTCACGGCACATATAGGTGCTGCGACGCACAAATGAAAAGCCCGGTCTTGCGACCGGGCTTTGAATATTTCTGAACTGTCTGTTCATTCAATCAGGGCTTGGGAGCAGCCGGAGCGCCGCCCGTGGCGTTCTGATCGGCCGGAAGCGGCTTCAGATCGGCGCCGGCAACCTTCTGCAGTTCCGACATGCTGGACGCGTTGAGATCGCGGTTGATGCCGGCGGCCCAGATATCGGCGGCCTTCATCAATTCGCGCGTGGCGATCGGACCGTCCTTCAGAAGCTTCTTGCCCGCTTCGCTGCTGTAGAAGGCGGAAATGGCGTTCAGCTCTTCGACGCTGAAGGCGCGCGCATAGGTGAGTGCAGCCTCGCGTTCCAGATCGGCGCGGCGCGGCGCAAGCTCGAGCGCCTTGGCATCGACGGTCTCGGTGATGGCATCCTCGACATTCGGCGAGGCCTGAATAAGTTCGGCCTTCAGACGCTCGGCCAATCCAGGCAGAATGTCGTCAAAACGGTCGGTAACGCCAAGAGAGGCGATTGCCTGCCGTGCGGCAGCAACATGCGCTTCCGAAATTTCCTGAGCGCGTGCGGCAGTACCGAACACAACGCCGGAAATGAGGATCGAAGCAGCGGCAGCTTTGCCCAGTCCCGCTAGTTTGATCATGAAAATCTCGCTCCTGTTATACTGCCTGCATCACGCGGGCGCCTTCAGGACCCGCGATAATGGCAAGCGATGCCAAATTTATGAAAAGTCCGTGCTCGACGACACCGGGAATCGTGTTCAGCTCGCGTGCTAGCGCTTCTGCATCAGGAATACGGCCAAAAGATGCGTCGAGGATAAGGTGTCCGCCATCCGTCATGAAGGCGCCGTCGCCGGACGAACGCATTGTCAGTGCACCCGAAAGACCGGACCGCGCTGCCAGTTTTTCAATGGCGATGCGTGTCGCCACCTGGCCGAACGGGTTGATTTCGATGGGAAGCGGAAAGGCACCCAGCGTCTCGACGACCTTGCTCTGGTCGGCAATGACGATCACGCGGGCAGATGCCGCCGCGACGATCTTTTCGCGCAGAAGAGCACCACCGCCGCCCTTGACGAGACGCAGCCCGTGATCCACCTCGTCAGCGCCGTCGATGGTCAGGTCCAGTTCCGGCAATTCATCGAGGGATTTCAGCGGCACGCCAAGCTCGACGCAGAGACGCGCGGTGCGCTCGGATGTCGGCACGCCCTCGACCTTGAGACCGGCCGCGACCTTCTCGGCCAGAAGCCGGACGAATTCCTCGGCCGTCGAACCCGTGCCGATACCAAGCCTCATCCCGTCTTGCACATGGGACAATGCGGCCTCGGCGGCCTTGATCTTCATCTGGCGGGCATCCATGTGCCTGAAACTCCGGTAGCTTTGTCGTCGCCGTGCTGTTTACACGGGTCGAAAGCCAAACGAAAGCCTTTTTCAAGCCAACGAACAGAACGTTGTGACGCGGTTGCAAAGACACGCCCGTTTGCCTAGGCTTGGCATGAATGAAAGCACCGACACCTCGACATCCGCATTCTCCAAGAGGCCCGTTCCCGTGACATCCCGCCCGCTCTCTCCGCTCGCCATCTTTGATCTCGACGGCACGCTCGTCGACACCGCCGCCGACCTTGTCTCGAGCCTCAACCACACCATCGTCGCAGCCGGCCTTGCCCCCGTCACCTATGACGATCTGACCCACCTCGTCGGCCAGGGCGCGCGGGTAATGATCAAGCGGGCCTTCGCATTGCGCGAGACGGAACTGCCGGAAGCCGAGATCGACCCGCTTTATGAGCGTTTCATCACCCACTACCGTGCCGAAATGCCCGGCGAAAGCCGCCCCTATCCCGGCATCATCAACACGCTGGATGCGCTCTCGGAAGCCGGCATCACGCTTGCCGTCTGCACCAACAAGACAGAAATCCTCGCTTTGCCGCTGCTCGAAAAACTGGGGCTGACGCGATATTTCGCGGCCATCACCTGCGGCGACACCTTCGCCTTCCGCAAACCGGATGCCCGCCATATTCTCGGCACCATCGAAAAGGCCGGCGGCGATCCGCAGCGCGCGATCATGGTCGGCGACAGCATCAACGATATTCTCGCCGCCAAAAACGCAGCCGTACCGTCGATCGGTGTCACTTTCGGTTATTCGGATGTGCCGATGGCCGAGCTTGAACCTGACGTCGTGATCGATGATTTTGCAGCACTGACGCCCGATCTGGTGGGCCGGTTGCTGACCGGACGCGACGCGGCGGCGTAAACCGCCATGGTCGATCACAATTTCCTATTCCCACGCACCGCTGTCAGCATCATCGCCATTGGCGATACCGGCGAAGCCCTGCTTCTGAGAGCAGTGCTGGAAAGCCTTGGCGCGTCGGTCCGGCTGCATCTTCCCGGCACGCCCGAAGATATTCTGGTGTGCCTGAAACAACCCGACAATCCGCCCCCCTATCTCATCATCAGCGGCCATGGCGATGAAAACGGGCTTGTGGTCGGCGAATTTGACCCTGATGTAACCCGGATGGAATTGCTGGACGGCAGCATGCCCGCCGAAGCGTTCCTCGGAACCGTCGATCTGCGCGACACCGTGGTTTTCAGCACGGCCTGCTGCACGGGTTCCGGGGCTTTCGCCAAAGCCTTCATCGAGGGCGGCGCAAAAGCCTATGTGGCGTCAGCCGGTTATCCTGACGGCGCGGCGACACCGCTCTTCATTCATCTGTTGTTTTATGAGCTGCTCGTCCGCAAATCGCCGCTGGAAGAAGCGTTGAGGCTCGCCAGCCTGTTTGATAGCGATGACGAACTGGCGTTTGAGCTCTTCAAGCCACAAACCCCGGAATCATAACCGGCCGAAACAAAAAAAGCGCCGTTTCCGGCGCTTTTTCTCTCAATGCGATTTATCAGATCGATGCGGCCCGCGCCTTCGTCGTCACGGCAAAAGCCTTCTGCACATAGCTGTCACGATCATAGACGTCGTCGAAGAACTGCACCTTGCCGTCCTTGTCCGGCCAGGCGGTGAAATAGGCGACATAGACCGGGATTTTCACCGGCACCTGCACGGCGCGGTTCTTGCCCGAAGCAATCTGCTCACCCACCTTGTCGACGCTGGTGCCGAGAACCGCGGCAGCCATGCGGCGTGGATCGACCAGACGGATACAGCCATGGCTCAGCGCCCGCATGTCGCGGTTGAAGAAGCTTTTGGCCGGCGTGTCATGCATGTAGATGGCATGCGCATTGGGGAACAGGATTTTCAGATCGCCCAGCGCATTGTCGCTGCTCGGCGGCTGGCGCACGGAGACGGCGTTGGTCGAGCCGTACCAGTTGACGCTGGTGGAGGAGACCGCACGGCCGCCCACCTGCACTTCGTAACCCAGCCTGTCGAGATAGGACGGGTCGCGGCGCAGCTTCGGCAGCATCTCGTTGACGATGATAGACTGCGGCACGCCCCAATAGGGGTTGAACTCGACGGTCTGGATTTCGTCCTGGAAGAAATAGGTCTGGTTTGCCTTGGAGCCGACGACCACCTTCATGCCGAACTGTTCCGCGCCATCATTGTGGTAATAGGCCATGAAAGCGGGCTGGTTGATGAGGACGTAACGCTGGCCGAGATCGGCCGGCAGCCAGCGGATCTGCTCCATGGCCACCTGCACTTTTGCGATCTTCGCCTCGTTGCTTTCGCCGACCATGGCGCGCACGGTCGCGCGACCGATGACGCCATCCGGCTTGAGGCCGTTTTCGCTCTGGAAAGCCTTCACCAGATCGACGAGGTCAGGCGTATAATCCTGCGTCTGCTGGTAGCCCGAAATGATCGCCGCATGTTCGGCCTTGAAGGCGGGCGAAGCGCGATGTTCGATTGCCTTGACCACATTGGCCATGTCGGCGCTGCTATTGCCGGGCTTCAGCACCAGATCGGCGGGAACGCGGACGGTGTGAGCCGCATCGCCCTCACCGCGCAGGCGGGCAAGGTCCGCCTTCAGCGCCTGATATTCGGCACTCGACGGTTCGCGGCTGCGCAGATAGGCGGCAACATCTGGGCTGAGGCCCGCAAGCTTCAGCACTGGCGCAAGGTTTACCGTCTTGCGCTTGAAATCATGGTAACCGGAGAGCCGGTTCGGATCGACGCGGCCACGGGTCGTGTCCTGCACATAGGCCAGAACCTTGGCAGACAGTGCGAGTTCAAACCGCATCTGCGCCCGCTGATAGGCGTCAGAGGTGGATGCCGATGCCGTTTCCACCGGCGTGCCGGTCGCAGTCGTGCCCGAACCATTGCCGCTGATGCTGGCGGTCACATCCTTTGCCGGTGCGGAAATACTGTAATCGGCCGGATCGAGACCGCTTTCGCCAACCGTCTCGAAGAAGGCGATGACGGCGTTGGCACGCTCGGTCAATTCACCGCCGGAAACCCACAGCGTCTTGCCGCCGGCGCCATAATAGGCTTCCAGCGCCTTGGCGATTTCAGGCGTGGCGCTGAACTTCAGGTTGGCGAGATCATCACTGAAATTGGCCGTGTTCACAGCGCGGGCGGTATCCGCCTTGTAGTCATAATAACGTGGGCCGGAAACCCGCGGCAGGGGCTCGGGATCGGAAGCATCGGCGCTCGGCCCTGAAACCGACGGCGAGGTGACGATACCGGCCGGCGGCAATTCACCGCGATCGCGCGCAACCTTGCCCGGGCCGCCGCGCAGAAGGTCCATCAGCGTTACCGCACCGGCGCTGCCGGGAAGAGCGACGGAAAGACCGAGAACCAGCATCAGCGCTGCCGATGTTTTTCCAGATGTGACTTGCAATTTGATCCTCGTAGCACCCAGCACCGCCAGGAAAACGGCGGGCATCAGTTTCATGCCTGTCTAGCCGATCAACGGCCCGTTGAAAAGAAACGCCCAAAGTTCACAACCGTGCCGAAATGAACCTTATGATACAGCCAAAGCCGTAAAAACGTAATTTCCAGAATTGGCGAGAATGGTTAAATTTCTATTTATTTCATTCACTTTGCCGTGGCTCCCAGCACCGCCCGCATGCCACCGAAAGCCCGGTTTTCCGGTCATTTCGAGACGTAGTAAAAATGACACGCCGGTCCGTTTTTCACCCCGGCCCTGCCCTGGCGTTGAAATCGCTTTAACGCGGCGGGAAATATCTGCCTCTGCCGCATTGCAACGCTTTCATTGCCGACGCGATGATTCTATATATCGGCCGCGCAAGACGGGCGAAGGCGCCGTTTTGGCGGAGGAACACGAGTAAAAAGGCAAGATTGATGACAGCCACACGGACGGAAACCGATACATTTGGACCCATTGAAGTTCAGGCCGATCGCTACTGGGGCGCGCAGGCGCAGCGCTCGCTCGGCAACTTCAAGATCGGCTGGGAAAAACAGCCCGCCTCTGTCGTTCGTGCGCTGGGCATCGTCAAGCAGGCTGCCGCCCGCGCCAACATGGCGTTGGCCGGTCTTGACCCCAAGGTCGGCGACGCCATCATCGCCGCCGCGCAGGAAGTCATCGACGGCAAGCTGACCGAGCATTTCCCGCTCGTCGTCTGGCAGACCGGCTCCGGCACCCAGTCCAACATGAATGCCAATGAGGTGATTTCCAACCGCGCGATCGAGATGCTCGGCGGCGAAATGGGCACCAAGAAGCCGGTTCACCCCAATGACCACGTCAATATGAGCCAGTCCTCGAACGACACCTACCCGACGGCGATGCACATCGCCTGCGTGGAAGAGATCGTTCATCACCTGCTGCCGGCCCTCAAGCACCTGCACAAGGCGCTGGAAGCCAAGGTCAAGCAGTTCGAAAAGATCATCAAGATCGGCCGCACCCATACGCAGGATGCCACGCCGCTGACACTCGGCCAGGAATTCTCCGGCTACGCCGCGCAGGTCGCCTCGGCCATCGCCAATATCGAACTCACCCTGCCCGCGCTCTCCAAGCTCGCCCAGGGCGGCACGGCTGTTGGCACGGGCCTCAACGCCCCCATCGGTTTCGCCGAAAAGGTTGCTGACGAGATTTCCAAGATCACCGGCCTGCCGTTCGTGACCGCGCCGAACAAGTTCGAGGCGCTCGCCTCGCACGATTCCATGGTCTTCTCGCATGGTGCGATTAATGCGGCGGCGGCTGCGCTCTTCAAGATCGCCAACGACATCCGCTTCCTCGGCTCCGGCCCGCGCGCCGGCCTCGGCGAATTGTCGCTGCCGGAAAATGAACCCGGCTCGTCGATCATGCCGGGCAAGGTCAACCCCACCCAGTCGGAAGCGCTGACACAGGTTTGCGCCCACATCTTCGGCAACAATGCAGCGCTCTCGTTTGCCGGCTCGCAGGGCCACTTCGAACTCAACGTCTATAACCCGATGATGGCCTACAACTTCCTGCAGTCGGTCCAGCTTCTGGGCGACGCGGCCGTCTCCTTCACCGACAATTGCGTCGTCGGCATCGAGGCCCGCGAAGACAACATCAAAAAGGGCGTCGAAAACTCGCTGATGCTGGTGACAGCGCTCAACAGCAAGCTCGGCTACGACATCTGCGCCAAGATCGCCAAGACTGCGCACAAGAACGGCACGACGCTGCGCGAAGAAGCCGTCGGCGGCGGATACCTCACCAACGAGGAATTCGACCAGTATGTGCGCCCGGAAAACATGATCGGGCCGAAATAAGCCTGTCGGTTTTTTTGCTGAGATCGGAACGGGCCTTCGGGCCCGTTTTTTGTTTGACCCTAAATAACCGCGAGACGCAGGTATCGGCGCTACAACAAACCTCACCTCAAACGCGGCGTCATCCTCGGTCTTGTACCGAAGATCTGCCTACGTATCGCCAATCGCAACGTAGCAGATGCTCGGGACAGGCCCGAGCATGACGACGGAGAGCGCATCAATAAAAAAGGGCCGCTGTCGCGGCCCTCTTCATAATCATTCAAACCGTCAAACCAGCCGGCTCTGCTCCACTGCGGCTTCCACGAAGCTCGCAAACAGCGGATGCGGGTCGAGCGGGCGGCTCTTCAGTTCCGGGTGGTACTGAACGCCGATGAACCACGGGTGATCAGGATATTCCACCGTTTCCGGCAGGACACCGTCCGGAGACATGCCCGAGAAGACGAGACCGCATTCTTCCAGCCGGTCCTTGTAGTCCACATTCACCTCGTAGCGGTGACGGTGGCGCTCGGAAATATCCGTGGTGCCGTAGATTTCGGCGATCTTGGTGTCTTTCTTCAGCGCCGCCTTGTAGGCGCCAAGACGCATCGTGCCGCCGAGATCGCCCTTGGAGGAGCGCTTCTCCAGCTCGTTGCCCTTGACCCATTCGGTCATCAGGCCGACGACCGGCTCGGGGGTTGGGCCGAATTCGGTGGAGGAGGCACTTTCGATGCCGGCGAGATGACGGGCCGCTTCCACGACCGCCATCTGCATGCCGAAGCAGATGCCGAAATAGGGCACGTTGCGCTCACGCGCAAACTGCGCCGCCATGATCTTGCCTTCGGAACCACGCTCGCCGAAGCCGCCCGGCACCAGAATGCCGTTGACCTTCTCGAGATAGGGTGTGGGATCTTCCTTTTCGAAGACCTCGGACTCGATCCATTCCAGCTTGACCTTGACGCGGTTGGCGAAACCGCCGTGATGCAGCGCTTCGATCAGCGACTTATACGCATCCTTGAGACCGGTATATTTGCCGACGATCGCAATCGTCACTTCGCCTTCCGGCGTGCGGATGCGGTTGCAAACCTCTTCCCACTGCTCCAGGCGCGGCTTCGGCGCCGGTTCGATGCCGAAAGCGGCCAGCACTTCCGAATCGAGGCCTTCCTTGTGGTAGGCAATCGGAACGTCATAGATATTCGCCACATCCAGCGCCTGGATGACGGCGGAAGGACGCACGTTGCAGAACAGTGAAAGCTTGCGACGTTCCGCTTCCGGGATTTCCCGGTCGGCGCGCACCAGAAGGATGTCGGGGTGAATACCGAGCGCCTGCAGTTCCTTCACGGAATGCTGGGTCGGCTTGGTCTTCAGCTCGCCAGCTGCCGGAATATAGGGCATCAGCGTCAGGTGAAGATAGATCGCCGTGCCGCGCGGCAGGTCGTTGCCGAGCTGGCGGATCGCTTCCATGAATGGCATCGCCTCGATGTCACCCACCGTGCCGCCGATCTCGCAGATGACGAAGTCGTAATCGTCATTGCCTTCGATCACGAAATCCTTGATCTCGTTGGTGACATGCGGAATGACCTGAACGGTTGCGCCGAGATAATCGCCGCGCCGTTCCTTGTCGATGATGTTCTTGTAGATGCGACCGGTGGTGATGTTATCGGTCTTGGTGGCCGAACGCCCCGTGAAGCGCTCGTAATGGCCAAGGTCGAGGTCCGTCTCGGCACCGTCGTCAGTCACGAACACTTCTCCGTGCTGTGTCGGGCTCATGGTGCCGGGATCGACGTTCAGATAGGGGTCGAGTTTACGAAGCCGCACCCGATAACCACGGGATTGCAACAAAGCTCCGAGTGCTGCCGCGGCGATGCCCTTGCCTAGAGAGGAGACCACGCCGCCTGTGATGAATACATATCGCGCCATGGGATTCACCGGATACCTTTTTACCTCTGATTCCGCCAGCCCAAATTTCATGCTGTTACAAATTCGCTGTTGACGAATGTGTAATTCAACTGGCCGGAATACGAACAAAAGAAAACCGGCAGGCTTTTGGCCTGCCGGAGCGTTAAATCAGAACCGGGCTTATTGACCGGTCGGAACTGCGTTCGGATCGGCGGGCTGCGCCGGTGCCGGAGCGGCCGTGCCGGAAGCGGCAGGAGCCGTCTGTGCGGGTGCGGCTGCACCACTATTGGTCGGAACGCCATTTCCAGCCGGAGCCGGCGTTGCGGGCGTCGCTGCCGGGCCGAGCGTGTCGAGAATGCCGTTACCCTGGCCTTGCGTGGCCGGAATACGGTTCAGAATATCGGTTGGACGCGATTCGTAACGGGTCATAAGACCAAGGCCGAGCGACGTCAGGAAGAACAGCGCGGCGAGGATCCCCGTTGTGCGGGTCAACGCATTGGCCGTTCCGCGCGCGGACATGAAGCCCGAACCGCCGCCGATACCGAGGCCGCCGCCTTCGGAACGCTGGATCAGGACCACGCCGACAAGCGCCAGCACGATCATGAGGTGAATAACAATCAAAACGGTCTGCATGACAATCCATTCCATGCCCCGCGCGGAGCACTACAAAGAAGGTTTCGCGGCTCTTTACATGAGGCGAAGGTTTATTCCAAGCCCCTTTCCAACCCCTGTGACAGGAAAGCTTGTCTCAGGCCGTCAGTTGCTCATATGCCGCATAGATGGAAAGGAAGTCCGAGGCTTTCAAGCTGGCACCGCCGATCAGCGCACCATCGACGTTCTCGACGCCCATCAGTTCCAGCGCATTGGCGGGCTTCACCGAACCGCCATAGAGAATGCGCATGGTCTTGCCGGCTTCACCGAAGCGTTTGACCAGCTCGTCGCGCATGAAGGCATGGGCCTCGCGCACGTCCTGCGTGGTGGGGGTGAGACCGGTACCAATCGCCCAGACAGGCTCATAGGCGATGACGGTATTTTCAGCCGTCGCTTCATCCGGCAGGGAGCCGGCCAGCTGGCGCTTGAGAATATCGAGCGTCTGGCCGGCTTTGCGCTCATCCGCGGTCTCGCCTATGCAGACGATGGCGATAAGATCGGCCTGATGGGCGGCCACGGCCTTGGCGCGCACCAGATGATCCGTCTCGGCGTGATCGGTGCGGCGCTCGGAATGGCCGACGATGACATGGGTGCCAAAGCAGTCAGCAATCATTTCGGCGGAAATATCGCCGGTATGTGCGCCGGATGCATTCTGGTGGCAATCCTGTCCGCCGATCATCAGCGGGCTGTCATCGCACAGCGCCGTTGCGACATAAAGCAGTGTTGAGGGCGGGCAGATCAGCGCATCCACCTTCTCGGACAGCGCGCCCTTGACGCCCTCTGCCATGGCCTTGATCTGATCGAGCGAGGCACGCGTGCCGTTCATCTTCCAGTTTCCGGCAACAAGCGGTCGAACATTCGGCGTCATGCGTATCCCATTCCCTTTGTCTCGAGGCTGCCGCCCTTGGCAGCACCCCTTCCCTCGGCCGTCTCACGGCCCATAATCGCGACAGAAACACTGCCGGAAATCCCGGGATATTCCTTTAAACGGCCCCGGCAATAAATGGTACAAAAAAGCGGCCCGAAGGTTCAAAACGGCAGCCAATTTCTGAAATTTGCCGCCGCTAACCCAAAACAGAGGCCTTAGCGGCTTAAAATCCAGTTCAAAACCGCCCGCCAGTCGGTCATGCGCACCGGCGTTCCGTGGCTGCCGGTCTCGAACCGCGTAAACCGCGCCGGCTCCCCGGCCTTCAGCAATGCACGGAAAATCGTCGCCTGCTGATCCGCCGAATAGACCTTGTCAGCGCTGCCATGGGTGAACCAGACCGGTTTCTTCGCCCTGGCAAAGGCGCTTTTCGGAAAATCGGGATCGACCGCGCCGCCGAGGATCGCCATGCCCTTGAGATTGGCGACGGCAACCTTGTCGCGGCTGATGCCATAACAGATGAAACTGCCCATCGAGGCGCAGGTGAGCACGACAGGTTTCCCACCCGACTTTTTGGCCGCGTCGGCAATCAGCGCCGCGACATCGGCAACGCCATTTTCATCGAAGGAGCGCACGCTCGGCACATAATAGGTTCCGCCATTGGCAACTGCGAGATTCTTCAGCCGGTTGAAATTGCCGCCGAACGTATAGTCGTTCATGCCGAGCCGCCGGTCGCCGCCGCGTCCGTGAATGAAGATGACAGTGAAGGCCTGCCCGCTTGCCGGCCCGACGCGGCCGACCTCAAGCGCCCTGCCCTCAACAGAAACACTTTCCAGCGCCTGCGCCTTCTTTGGCGCCATATCCATATATTGCCGCTTAACCCGCCGCTCCGGCACCTCATCGCGGCCGTTGATGTCGCGCATCTCCTGATAATCGATGACTTCGGACGCACCGCCATCGGCGGTGGAAAGCACCGTCTGGCTGGAAAACAGCTCGTCCTTGAAGGGTCGCAACGGCCCATCGGCAGCGGAAGCAGCGCCCGGCATCGCCGCAACAGTCAGGCAGAAAAGAGTACAAAACGTGAAATGAGCTGTGGACATGACTTGGTTAACCGTTCATTCGTGGCTGCGAGACTTGCCATCACAAAGGCGGCGGCGCAATCCTCCTGTTGCGAAACCCTGACATGGGTCTTGGCGTATGGCGCGCCGCGTTCGGCCACATGGCTTACACGTTTGGCGCTATAATCGCCCCATATACAAAATGATTCGCCTGGCGAAATTCTGACGACACTATTTTTGAACCTTGGACATGATGGACGACAGCAACGATCTCTTCTCCGGTCTTCCGGCGGCACAAAACAGCGAAACGGCAACGAACGAGGACGCGGGCAAACCCGTGAAGGCCCCGGCGACCGCAGCCGCAAATGTGAACGTGCAGCCGAAACCCGCAGCCGTTGCGGCCGTCGCATCTTCCGCACCGCCGGCACCCGTGTCTCCTGCCGGTGACGACTACGGCGCCTCGTCGATCCGCGTGCTCGAAGGGCTGGAGCCGGTGCGCATGCGTCCCGGCATGTATATTGGCGGCACCGATGAAAAGGCGCTGCATCACCTGTTTGCCGAAGTCATCGACAATTCGATGGACGAGGCTGTCGCCGGCCATGCCAATTTCATCGAGGTTCATCTCGATGCCGAAGGTTTTCTGACGGTCACCGACAATGGCCGCGGCATTCCGGTGGAGAACCACCCGCAGGTTCCCGGAAAATCCACGCTCGAAGTCATCATGACCAAGCTGCATGCCGGCGGCAAGTTCGACGGCAAGGCCTATGAGACGTCAGGCGGCCTGCACGGCGTCGGCGTATCCGTGGTCAATGCGCTTTCCGATCTTCTCGAAGTGGAAGTGGCGCGTAACCGCAAGCTTTATCGCCAGCGCTTTTCGCGCGGCGCGCCGATTGGCGGGCTTGAGGAATTGGGCGATGTGCACAACCGCCGCGGCACGCGCGTGCGTTTCCATCCCGATCCGCAGATCTTCGGTGATCACGCAAAATTCGAACCGGCCCGCATCTTCCGCATGGCCCGCTCCAAGGCCTATCTCTTCGGCGGCGTTGAAATCCGCTGGAGCTGCGATCCCGGCATGGTGCCGGCCGGTGGTGAAATCCCTGAAAAAGCCGTGTTCCATTTTCCGGGCGGTCTCAAGGATTACCTCGCTGCTACCCTCGGCAAGGAATTCACCGTCACCCGCGAGATTTTCTCCGGCCGCACCGAAAAGACCGGCGGCCATGGTGCGCTGGAATGGGCGGTGACCTGGTATGGCGGCGACACCCAGATCCATTCCTATTGCAACACCATTCCGACACCCGAAGGCGGCACGCATGAGGCCGGTTTCCGCATTGCCCTCACCAAGGGCCTGAAGAACTATGCCGAGCTGACGCAAAACAAGCGCGCCAAGGAAATCACCACCGATGACGTGATGATTTCGGCAGCCGGCATGCTCTCGGTCTTCATCCGCGAACCGGAATTCGTCGGCCAGACCAAGGACAAGCTGGCAACCGTCGAAGCCCAGCGCATTGTCGAAAATGCGTTGCGCGATCCCTTCGACCATTATCTCGCCGGCAATCCCGGCGAAGCGGACAAGCTGCTCGACTGGGTGATCGAGCGCGCAGAGGAACGCCTGCGCCGCCGCAAGGAAAAGGAAGTCAACCGCAAGACCGCCGTGCGCAAGCTGCGCCTGCCCGGCAAGCTGGCGGATTGTTCCCAGAACACGGCCGAAAATGCGGAACTTTTCATCGTCGAGGGTGACTCGGCGGGTGGCTCGGCCAAGCAGGCGCGCAACCGCGCCAATCAGGCCATCCTGCCGCTGCGCGGCAAGATTTTGAACGTCGGCAGCGCCAGCCGCGAAAAACTCTCCGCCAACCAGCAGATCGCCGATCTCATTCAGGCGCTCGGCTGCGGTACCCGCACCAAATATCGCGAAGAGGATTTGCGGTATGAGCGCGTCATTGTCATGACCGATGCCGATGTCGACGGCGCTCATATCGCCTCGCTGCTCATCACCTTCTTCTATCAGGAAATGCCGGAACTCATTCGCGGCAACCACCTCTATCTGGCTGTGCCGCCCCTCTACAAGATCGCGCAGGGGGCGAAATCCGCCTATGCCCGCGACGATGCCCACCGCGCCGAGCTGATGGAGACCATGTTCAAGGGAAAGAAGGTCGAAATCAGCCGCTTCAAAGGCCTTGGCGAAATGATGGCGCAGCAGCTGAAGGAAACCACCATGGATCCCGAAAAGCGCACCCTGCTGCGCGTCGAGATCGACGACGTGGATTTCGAAGGCACCCGCGAGGCCGTAGACAATCTGATGGGCACCAAGGCGGATGCCCGCTTCCGTTTCATTCAGGAACGGGCGGCGTTTGCGGATAATCTGGATATCTGATTGAGAAACCCAAGCTGATCCTGGCCAAATACGGCTGAAACTGGCCATTCTTGAAGCCAAAACTAGCCAACTGCATAAAACACAATCCCAGGTACATTCTAGTACTTGGGATTTATTGAAAGACGAACCGAGATCTTCTACTGCGAGCGATGGCAAGTATTCGACTAGGGGAAGCCGGCGAGGTCCACCGCGCAACTACAAGCGAAAGAGTAATGTACCGATGCGACGTCCGAGGCTACTTATTCGTCTCTCGCGGGATGCACCAGTAATACGCCCCCTCGCTGATCAAAACCCATTGGCCCATTCTCTGCGTCCGATGGACATGATGCGCCATGGCTGGCTTTCTAGCTTTCGCCAAGCATCGCAGCAATGATCGACAATGTCGTCGTAGGATTTAAAGACTCGGTTCAAGAGCCAGTTGTCGCGCATAAAGTGCCAGAGGTTTTCGACCGGGTTCAACTCGGGCGATTTCGGCCAGATGCTGGGTCATCCAGACCATCGAAGTCTGTAGGTCGTCCTCGTTCTAGCCGGACATTGCTAAGACTTCCAGAAGCCGCAGATGAAAATGCTTCCATGGAGATTCATCTCCCATTAACCCTGCAACTCCCCGGCACCACCCCGTAAAGTTTTCGCCAACTATCGGCATGCGATGTCTCTGGCTCAAACAGGGACATCTTCAACATGACCAGCGTTCACACCTTCGCAATCGGAGACGTCCACGGACGTACAGACCTACTTCGTGCACTGCTGGACGGCATATCTAGGCAGGCGGCGTGTCTTGGAATCGTCTATCGGATCGTGTTCCTCGGCGACATAGTCGACCGCGGCCCGCACAGCCGGCAGGCGATGCATCTGGTTGCGGAAACACTGAAGCAGCTTCCAGCTTCGCGGCTCATTCTAGGCAACCACGATTCCTTCATCCTCCGCATCCTCGACGAGACCGATCTCCCCCGGAAGCAGGCTCTTCTCCTGCACTGGATCGCCAGGATGGGAGGCGCAGCCACCCTCGCCTCCTACGGTTTCGATTCCTCCGATGATGCCGCACTCGACCGAATCCTCGACGTTGTTGATGTCGACCACGTGGCGATCCTCCGTGCAGCCGAGCGGTACGTTGAACTTGACCACCACATTCTCGTCCACGCCGGCGTCGAGCCGGGTGTGCCATTTGCTCGACAGGATCCGTACAAGCTCATGTGGATCCGGGAACCCTTCCTGAGCTTCACCGGATCGTCCCGAAAGACCGTTGTCCATGGACACACGCCGACATCGTCGTTGATGGTGGCGCGTTGTCACGGTCGGATAGCGATCGACACGGGTGCACACAACAAAGGCATACTCTCTGCCCTTCACATTCACCATCGTGGCAGCGAGAGGATTCTTCAGGCAGTCGCGCCCGTACGGGGCGTGGTCACGGTGATCGATGACGGCTTTCTGGATCTGGGCGGCGTGCAGGTAGCTGGCCACCTGCACGGTGGGTTCGCGAAAAATGCGTGAGGGATTCAGGTTCGTCAGCTCCGTGTTCGATTGGATCAGCAGCCTCTATCGACTTCCAGAGCGCGTCAGATATCCAAACCAATTGCACCTGACCTTCCAAATGCAAACGCAGAAATGGAGCAACTGGTGCTGGGCGGCAACGGCTTCGAGCATTTCGCAATACTACGACTGCGAGGACTATGTTTCTCAGGACGAGATCGTCGGACGAGCACTTGGCCTTCCGCCGCCATGGGTGCCCGAAGAGTCGTGGAACCGAGAGGATACGATGCTGACGGGGCTTCGGATCGTGGGTTGCGACAATTCGACTTATCCTGGATCTGCCGAACTTCGACAGGCCATGCAGCAATTGGACAGGAGAAATCCCGTTTGCGTTCAGATCAAATGGCCATCGGAGGGAGGACATGCAGTTGTGATCCACGGCTGCTGGCTCGACGAGAATGGAGAAGATCACTACCTGATAGGAGACCCGTGTTTTGATCATTCGTTCCCGGTACCTGGGAGCGAGCTTCGAAACGATTACCTCGAGTACGGGGGTCGCTGGGTTCAGACCTACCATGTTCGTGCGCCGGAAAAATGATATACGGGACTTGAGGCATGGAGAGATAGAATGACAATCGCGATGCTTCGAGCACCGAGTTCCGTCGGCGAGAAATTCAATCGGGCAATGGGTTTCCTGGCCGCCATGCCTGGGCGAAGCCGTGCGAACACCGAGTACCGCCACATCGGTCCATTCCCCAAGAGGGTGCTTGGAGCAGTACCGCGCTCAGAAGCCGACCTCGCCTCCCCCTATACTATGGGATGGCAGTACCTTGTCCGGGATGACGATGGTTTCGGTGTTCTGGACATCAGCAGTCGTGAAAATGGATCCTACAGTTCGTTTCGACGTGGCAGCTTCGCGCTTGCCTACAACGATGCACTCGAAGCCGCGGAAACCGAAGCCTCAAGCAGCCAGGACATATACGAACTTGAGATCGTGGAAATCCCCGCCGCCTTCACGCTCATGATCATCATGAAATCGAAGGAGGTAAAGCTTTTTCCTGCGTTCTTCCAGGGGAGGCGTCTGCTTCCTGAGGCTAGAACGTTCGACGAACTTCGAGGGCTTGCGGTCGAGGGACATCATCCCGACGGCTCGCAGCAGTCACCTTCACCTTTTTGATGTCCGGGCTTCGGTGATTTCTTCTCAGCGTAGGTATTCTAGTGAAAGGATGGCGAGACCGAACGCGCCGCGTGATCGACCACCTGCATATGCTCGTACAGAGGAAGTTTGCATCAAATCTCGCATGAATTCGTTGCGGAAAAGTGGTAGTCGTCTCGGACAGTTCGTGTCGGGTGATTGCTTCCAAGCCGGCACCGGTTGCTAGGCTCAGCGAAATGACCGATCCCGGATCGACTAGACCTCACCCTCCCCGATTTCTATCTCTTTTGAAGCGGTCGGAAGCCATTCCGTCAACTGCCTAGCTGCCGCTTCAATTAAGTTCTGCTTTCGCAACGCACATTCCCAAACCGTCGCTACCCGCCAGCCTATATCGAGCAACGCGCGCTTGACGTCGTCGTCGCGGGCAACGTTGGCGGCAAACTTGGCTTGCCAAAACTCCGGTCGGGTAGACGGCGTTGTCGCATAACGGCAGCGAAAGTGGCGGTGCCAGAAACAGCCATGTACGAATACTACCGCCTTGTATTTTGGAAGGGCGATGTCAGGCGCGCCGATGATTTTCGTGCTATGTAAGCGGAAACGCAGCCCTTGTGCATGGAGCGCACGGCGAAGCACAAGCTCGGGTTTCGTGTTCTTTCCCCTGATTCCCGCCATCATTCGCGATCGTGTCGTAGGGTCGACAATATCAGTCATTTGTATCCTGGCAATTGCAGCTACACATAGTATACACCGACAAAACATATCGATCAGGAGTCGTTCTTGCCTACCACTTTCGGTATCATTGATCTCTTTGCTGGGCCGGGTGGATTAGGTGAAGGGTTCTCATCTCTGTCGGTTGACCAGCATAATCCATTTAGTATCGGCATCTCCGTAGAAAAGGAAATGTCCGCGCATAATACCTTGCGGCTGCGCGCCTTCTTGAGAGCATTTCGCGCCGAGCATGGGAAACTCCCGGCCGAGTTCGTCAACTTTCATGCGGGCGCGGTGGGAGAGCCGGATTGGGCCCTCGTTGGCAACGGCGCCTGGGATCACGCATCACGGGAAGCCAGACAGCTCGAACTTGGAACGACCGCCGCGTCCGAAGCGATAGATGAGGCGATCGCAGGACTTCAAAAGTTTGATGACACCATTCTGATCGGTGGGCCGCCTTGTCAGGCATATTCGCTGGTTGGACGAGCGCGAGCGAACGGCAAACGCGACTATGTACCGGAGCAAGACGAGCGTCATTATCTGTTTCGGGAGTACATAAGGGTCCTGGAACGTCTGAGACCATCGGCATTCGTGATGGAAAACGTGAAGGGCATGCTGTCGTCCACCGTAGAGAGTCGACACGTTTTCGAAATGCTTATGGAAGACCTGTCCTCGTTGGGTACAAGGCACGGCCATATCTACGAGCTCTTCGCCGTAAGGGTGGAGAACGGTCAAGCAACTCTTCGTCAAGCGAGGAAGCCGTCCGACTTTGTAGTGAAGGCCGAGGAGTTCGGCGTACCGCAGCGACGGCATAGAGTGATCATCATTGGTATCCGAGCCGACCTGGCTTCGCGCGCGTCAGCCACAAGCATTCCAGTCAGCGAAAGGCGCAGGACGGTCGAGGACGCCATTGGCAACCTAGGACGCCTTCGCAGCGGGATAAGCGAGTCCAACGACAGCTTCGCGAGATGGAGCGACTACTTGTTCGACTCCGCCAAGATCTTGGCCTCAAGCTCTGGCGTTGGCCTGGAACAGCGCCTTCGTAGCCTGATGAGCGAATTCCAGAACGCGTCACCATTGCCTCGCTCTTCCGCCACTCTTCCAAGCGGCTACGGCAAGTCCAACGACGAATTGCTGCGATGGCTTGAGTGTCCGGAACTGCTTTCCGTTGCCCAGCATGGCACGCGCGGGCACATGGCATCAGATCTTGGTCGATATCTTTTTGCAGCGGTATTCGGAAAGGTTCATAATTACAGCCCGAAAGCCTCTGAATTCCCCGAGGTGCTTCGGCCAAATCACCGCAATTGGGATAGCGGAATATTTGCCGACCGTTTCCGCGTTCAGCTCTCCAACGAAGCATCGACGACTGTCACAAGCCACATTTCGAAAGACGGCCACTATTTCATCCATCCCGATCCAACTCAGTGCCGCAGTCTGACTGTCCGGGAAGCAGCTCGCCTTCAGACCTTTCCGGACGACTACTTATTCATGGGAAATCGCACACAGCAATACGTTCAAGTCGGGAATGCCGTGCCGCCCTACCTTGCTCGACAAATCGCACATCTTGTTTACACATCGCTTACTTGCACGAACTCGTAATATTAACCTAAGTGTATATTGCCGTCCTCCACTTTTCGCGCGATGGTGGTGGTTCAAGGACTCGTTGGGATTCGTGAATGCAGCAAGGATTCGTGGCTAGAAGGGCAGACGCTACACCGCAGGCTGGCTTCTCCCTGCATTCCGTTGCTGTCTCCTGGAGGACACCAGCAAGATTGGCGGACAGAGCATGGCCATCAGGATTCGGTCTATCGAATCCCGTTTCGCTGAAATTTGCGAAGTCGTCAGCTACCAGCACGAGATGAAACCAGAAGCCTGGTTGGAACTCGACAGCTATCGAGGGAATGACATTCGCGCCGGGCTTGATCTGTGTCGGAGGAATATTAATTGTTGAAATGGCTGGGTTGAGCGACAACTGGTTGGTCTGTGACTGCAGGAGCCCCATATGCAGGGCGTTAGCGGTTCCTGCTTCAATACAATTTTCAATTACTGCGCGTCGAATAGCCAGCCCGACAGCGGAAGGAAGGGCTACGACAATCGCGTCTTCAAAATGAATCAGGGGGCATCGCTCCAGAGAACTGTTGCCGTGAAGCCCGATGCCGACCTGTCGATCAGAAGGAGATAGGAAGAATCTACCAAGAGCGACGGGGTTTCCACCCAATCCGGATATTTCAGAATCTGTGAAAGTAACGCGCTTGGCCAACGTTTTCAGCGTCGGCACCAACTCCAAAGGGAGAGTTGGCAGCTTGTATTCGGAACCACGTACGAATGCACTGAGGCCTGCACGGGAGCAAACCTGATCCGAAAGCAGCAGCAGGGTCCGACACGCCTCACGAAGCACCGCGTAGAATGCGATATCAGGCATCGTTTCCAGTACATTCAACATATGTTGGAGATGATGGCAGTTCGCCTCAGCGAGTCCTTCCAAGACGAGATAATTGCGTCCTTCAAAGTTCACTCTGCCTACGAATACGTCTTCCGCAGCATCTTCCATAAAAGAAACTGCTTGGCCAACCTGTATGAACCATCGAGAGGCATCCTGCTTCGTTGGCTTCTTTTTTCCGGAGGCGTTTGAAACAACGAGATGGCTGATGGCTTCGAGGCGCACTGTATTCGTTTGGAGATGAGGAACCGTCAGCAATCCACCTACGGCGGCAATGCTTGATTTTGCGTGATACTGGCGGAAATCAGCAGCCAATGCTTGGGCGCTTCTTTCCGAGCTGTCGGCTAGCATCTTCTGTGCGTCAAATAGGCTTTCGGGAATCTCAAGCATTCGTGCTAACAACCCCTCAATGAATCCAGTCAGCGATATTGTATCGCAAAGCGACATTCCCGCTATGGATGTCGTTGCGGTAGTCACAGGAAACAATCTTCGCTCGGGCGGATTATCATTGCTTCCAATAAAACGGGGAGTTTCCCCCTGCGATTTTGCCGTATTCGTTAACGCCGTTTGAACATGGTCTGACGGCGGGGTTGCCGCACTCGGGTTCATGACGATGCCGATCTAAAAATCGATCCATTTCCAACGGCATGGCCAATGACGAGTATCCTGACGAACACATCGGCGGCGATGGCGCTGGCCACTTTACGAACCATCAACAGTCAATTGAACCGGAACCAGAACGAGGTTTCAACGGGATACCGGGTTGCGACGGCTTCCGACAACGCCGCGTACTAGTCCATATCCACGACCATGAAATCCGATGCCGGAGCGATGGCGGCCGTACAGGACGCAATGGTGTTCGGCGCAGCCAAGATAGACACGGCATATGCCGGTATCGAGGCCACCATCGAAGTGGTCGACGCATTCAAGTCCAGGATCGTCGCCGCGATGGAAGCTGGAGTCGACAGAAAGAAGATTCAGGGCGAACTGGAGCAACTCAAGCAGCAGGCGACGTCGATCGCTACATCTGCGAGCTTCAGCGGCCAGAACTGGCTCAACACCGACATTGCCAGCATCTACGACCAATCCAGCAGCCGCACCGCCCTCACGACAGGATTCGTCCGCCAAGGGCCGTCGGTAAGAGTCACCACCACGGATGTCGACGTTGCCGGGCTGTCCCTGTTCAACACGACGGGCGGTGGCATCCTCCAGAAAGACGACCGCAGCCCAGGAACGATTGGTGGCCTGCGCAACACCGACACCTTCACCTACGGCGGCGGAGCAATCCAGAGCTTCAACTTCGACGGCCCACTCGTCTTCACCGACGACTCGACCGCCATCACCTTCCAAATAATCCTCGATGCCGACGACCCGTCTACGACGACAGCTCCGGGAAGCGGAACGACGGTCAATGTCACGCTCAACCGGACGCTCATGGATCAGGTTTATCCCACACTAGACGGCGTGATTTCTACGCGAGATCAGTTCGCATGGCTGATGCGCGAGGCGATCATCCCCCTCGGAGCGCAGTTTGCCAGCCGTAGCGGCACGACCGACGGATACGCCCTCCTGTCCCTCGAGACCTCCGGACTGACGGGATCATCCATCCAGGTACTCAATGTCTCCTCGACGCTGGCGGACGGGAAGACTGGCGGCCTTGCGGCGACCGGAACGAACTATGGCTCGCGCCCATCGGTCGTGAGCTACTGGGACGAGCCCTTCACCGTCCACAGCACCGCACAGATCTATGTGCCCATCAGGATCAACGGCACGACGACTACCGTCGAGATCAACCGGGCGACGGTGGACCAGGCTCTGGGAACGACGACGGGGGACGTGACCTCCGACGACGACCTCGTGGCCGTCCTCAACACTGCGATGCAGGCGCAGAATGTCGGCGTGACGGTGACGAATGCGGGAGGGTACATCCTCTACGAAGTGGACGAGACCATCAACAAGGCATCGGGAAGCAAGACCTCCATCGGTATAGGCCCTGCCTACGACGGCTTTGGCGACCTTCCCAACTTCGGCCTCCTCGACGTCGACATCACAACGCCCGGCGCAAACCTCGACTACTATCTCACGGGGATCCAGGCGATGCTCACAAAGCTCACGGGAGCCGGCTCCGTTCTCGGATCGCTCGAGAAGCGCAACTCCATGCAGGCTGACTTCCTCGACAATCTGATGGACTCGATCGAACGGGGAGTATCGCGCCTCATCGACGCTGACATGGAGGAGGTTTCGGCGCGCATGAATGCCTTGCAAACGCAACAGCAGCTCGCCATCCAGAGCCTTCACATTGCCAACTCCCAACCTCAGGCTTTTCTCAGCCTGTTCCGGTAGAGCTGCTTCAGGCGAACCTTGCCAGCTCCAGACGCTCGATCCCCCTGGCCACTGTTCTCGGATGGACGTTGTATCGACGGGCGACATCCTGGACTGATGATCCCGAATCGATCGCGGTCCGGATTTCAAAGCATTGCGCCTCGGTCAGCGCTGGTCGTCGCCCCGGATACTTTCCACGGGCCTTCGCCGCCTCGATGCCCGCGATCGTTCTTTCCCGGATCAACGACTTCTCGAATTCGGCAAGCGCTGCGAGGATATGGAAGATCAGCTTTCCGCCCGCCGAAGAGGTGTCGATGTTTTCCGTGAGAGAAAGGAAGCCTATGCCGCGACGCCGCAATTTCTCGATCACGGTAATCAGGTGCCGGATCGACCTGCCCAGACGATCCAGCCGCCAGACGACCAGCACATCGCCTTTCCGAAGCGCCTTCATCATGGAGGACAGACCGCATCTCGCATCCTGGGCTCCGGAAACACCATGATCCTCGAAGACCTTCGCACAGCCCGCATTCAGGAGGGCATTTCTCTGCAAATCCAGGTGCTGGTCCGCCGTCGACACTCTCGCATATCCAATCCTCGCCATGAATCCTTCCAAATCCATCCTGCATCCCCGGACTGCCTTGACAGAACCGAACGGATTCGCGGAACTGGCGGACGGGGATGCAGAAAATGCGTTATAGGCAACATTCACAGACACTTACGCATGGAACAAAAGAGCTCCTTGCGTCGTGACAAAACCGTTCGGTTCTGTCCTTTCGTGATGCTCGCTTTGCCGCCCTCGCCGGATGCCGACGATGAGGCGACCAGAGACCTTCAAGCAGATTTCCCGACTTCTCATGGATTCATGGATTTCCAGTCCCGATGAGCTTGCCGATCCTAAGGGCATCTATGGCCCCTTGCATGGAATGCTCCGGGCCAACATGGTGCTGCTCGTGATCGATACCCGGTCCAAGAATCCCGAAGAATTCCACCTCAACTTCGTTAAGGACTACACCCTGCCGACTGGACTTACCGACATGAGCCTGCTGCAGCGTCCCTGCTCGTTCATCGACTTCCCGGATCAGCACTACCTGCAGAGAATCGTGGTTCCAGCCTATGCCGACGCCGTCGGACGACAGCGCCCGGTGATAGGAGGCATCGTGACGAATATCCTCGACATGCACGTGGCCTAAGGCCGGATCATCCTCCCGCAGAAGAATTCGGCGGGACGGAGTTCCTGGTGCATCAGCCTTATCGATGTACGCTTCCTGCTGCCGATGGGACCACGTGTCGACGGATTGGATGATGCCGATCTCGGTATCGTCCAACTGCTGGCCGAAGGTGCATCCACGAGGGAGATCGCAGATATCATGAGCCTATCGGCACGCACGATCGAGCACAGGATCGAACGCCTGAAATCCGCCTTCGGTGCCAGGAACATCGCTCACCTCGTCGGATTGTCGATCTCGGCGGGCATTTCGGGCATCGGCAAACGGGACGATTGATCCGCCTGCCGGCTATCCTGTTCAGGAGCCAGCAGGCATCCGATCGCGATAATCCTCGCACCACGAGAACCGCCTGTATCCACCAATCAATCTGTCCAGAAACGACGCTTCGAAGTAGTCCAGGCAAACAACTTGAAAACTATCCTCCTGGGCGGCTTTCTCTATGCGGGCGACGCGCTCCTTTTCCCGTTCCAGACGAGACGTATGCGCTGACCAGGAGGCCCACATCGGAGCACCAACCGTGCTCAAAACAGTGAATGCAAGGATCACAGCGGATATCAGAATGGAAATGCCCATGAAGCCACCGAAGAGCGTGACGATGGCCCGATGTGCGGCGTTTCTGTCAAACTTCGCCATCTCCGTTCACACCGTCTTCAGTTCGCGGCCGGCGAATTTCTGACCGACGCGAGAACGCTCAAGCTCTTCCCGCGCAGCCAGCGAATCCTTTCGAATACGAGCCGGATTGGAATGATGGATGGCGAGGAAATAGAACAGGAATCCCGGGACGATCAGCACCAGCCATGCGGCGAGCGTGGCGCCGAATATGTAGCTCACTGGAAGTCCGACGAAAATCCAACCGAGCAGATACGCAATGGGCAGGATGCCGATCGCGACCAGTCTCTGCTTGAGCACGTCCATCGTCCGGACAAGCGAGAAGTAGTTGTTGCCACGGACTTCGCTTTCAGTAGCAACGATATGGAATACCGATTTCTTCCATCCCTGGATTCGTCGGAAATAGAACGTGGCAGTGTTGCCGATCTCAATCTCGGCGTCGATCTTCTCATTGGTGGTAACGCGCTCGAACTTTAGAAGCGCGCCATTCGTGTCCTCTATGACGATGTATGCGTAGTGCCACACGTCATCGATATCGTCCAGGCCGTTACGGCCAAGGAATGTCCTGCCGGTATATTCCTTCACCGCTCCAGTGATTCTGATGATGTTCGGGTTGTCTTGAATGGACATACGAGTCACATCCGGCTCCTACCAGGACAACGTGGTGCTCAAAACGGAAGGCGGCACGATCGATATCGGTGCGGGCGGTCTTTCCGGCGCGATGTCTACCCTGCATTTGTTGGCAGGCCGCATCCGCGTCGACGGCCCTGTCGAAAACAGCTCCCCGCAATTGCGCTCGTCTATAGAACTGACCGCTGGCGGCAGTTCCGTCGAATACGATTCAGCGATCGTGCCGAACTCCGATCTCGAGAACTGGGGACGGATGACAGACGAGGGAAGCAACGATAATTCTGTCGCCATTGAAATAACCTCGCGCGGAACGCTGAAGGCCAATACGGTCCGCATCCGCGCCACCAGCAATGGCGCAGGTGTCAGCCACGCGGGCAACGGGCTCGCGGCATTCGGCGATTTCGTTATCGATGCATCCGGCAAGGTTACAACGAGCGGGTCGATTGAAGCGAAGCGCAATGTCCACATTAACGCAGGCTCGATAGAGGCCCGTTCACTGGCCGGTCAGCCTCAAAGCAAAATCGAAGCCATCAACGGCGCGTTGACGCTTCTTGCCGACACGGGCGACATCAAAAATACCGGTGTCTTGATGAGCGGCAGCAGCCGTGACGGAGCGAATGCAGACTCCAAAGGTGCCGCTACACTCAAGGCTGCGGGTGATATCGCGCTGCTGACCGAGAATGCCGATCAGCTCGCAATCGTATTCGGAGCGAAGGACGATCTCGACGTCCGCGCCGGCGGCTCCATTACCAATAATACCGGCAGGCTGCTCTCGAATAATAAGACCATCGTCGAGGCTGGTGGAGACATCCTCAATATCGCCGATGTCCTCAACGGCGAAGGTGTCTGGCACTACCAGAAGAACGACGGCAAGCGGCTCTGGTACACCCTCTGGCAATCGCGCGAAACGATCGAAACCGTCAGCCTGGATTACGGTCAACAACGGGTGCCGGGCCAGCAGGCATATATCATCGGTGACAGTGTCGCGATGCAGGCCGGTGGAAATGTCGTCAACCGCGGCAGCTCAATCAATGCCAATACCGGATCGGTGCTGATTGACGGGACGAGCATTCTGAACGAAGGCGGCCTGTCCGGCTCCCTGCAGTTCGTCAAGCGCTGCAGGCTGACTTGCATCGGTTATGGCTCATCCACGACAGGTGTCGCGGGTGGCGCCATCAATGCCAACGGCAATATCGAATTGCGCGCCTCATCCTCAATCCTGAACAGGTATGGCCAGATCGTCAGCTACGGCAGCATCAACGCGACTGCTCCCTCCGTGGTGCTGGAGGGTCGCTCGATCCCGACCGTCGTTCAGCGTCCAACCGGTCTCTATAATTTCTGGGGCGGATCGACCGCGTGGATCGGGACCGGCGATCAGGGTGGTGTCTTTGATGCCCCCCAGGGCAGCATCACGATCAATGCCTTCCGTCCGGTTCAGGTGACCGCGGGCACGCTGCGGGCGAGAGATGGTGTCTTTGCCCCCTCAGGTATCGAAACCTTCAAGGAAACGGCAGGCGAAGAATACCCGTTCGGCCTCGACTCCATCGGGCTCTTCCCGGGGATGGTGGGTAGATGACGGCAGGCCGACTTCACCGGAAATCACCATTCCTGTTCGCCGTGACACCCAAACTCACGGCGCCGAAAAAAGACGAAATTGCTCTCGGGGCTAACCCGGAAAATCCCGATCACGGAGTTCAATCCATGCGCAACACATCATGCCGCCGACCCGCCCTCACCTCTTTGGCGACTATCGCCCTTATGGGAGCCCTGGGTTTGGCGCAACCCGCAACGGCTGGCCCTCTTGAAGATGGCAAGGCGCTTCTGGAAAAGAAGGATTTTGCCAATGCCGCAAAGACTTTTGCCGAGGGTTTTGACAAGGGCGATGGCGAGGCCGGCTTTCATCTGGCGCGCATGGTCGAGCTCGGTGTGGGTTTTACGCCTGACGCGGTGAAAGCACGGGCTCTCTATATTGCTGCGGCGGAAAAGGGGTCGGCTGCGGCGATGAACCGGCTGGGGCTCATGCATCTTCGCGGCGAAAATGTCCGCCAGGATTTTGCCGCCGCAGCGGAACTGATCTGCAAGGCCGCCGATCTCGGCAATCCGGAAGCCCAGTTCAATTGCGGAGGTCTTGCTCTCGATGGTCTCGGCCGCGCCAAGGATGCCGCGATTGCCTTCGGTTATTACGAAAAGGCCTCGCAAAATGGGCATACCGGCGCACGCAACATGGAGGCCGCGCTTCTCCGGACCGGTACCGGAACCGAACAGGACCTCGCCAGGGCGGTGAAGCTGTTCGAACAAGGCGCGTCGCTCGGAAACCCGGTCTCGCTCTACGGCTTCGCCGAGATGCTGGAAAAGGGTGAAGGTGTGGCTGCCGATCCGATCCGTGCCCACCTCTATTACAATCTCGCCAATGAACGCGGACACCCCGGCGCGCGTGCCTCTCTCGAGCGCCTGACAGCGAGCATGACACCGACAGAGATCGAGGATGCGCAGGCGCGTGCTCGCAATTGGAAACCTGCTCAAACGGCTGAAGCCAATTGAGCACCAGGATTGAGAGAATGGTTGGCGCGAAGATGACCCGATTTCTATCCCTGTGCCTTTTACTGGTCTTTGCGGCTGGCTGCCGGCCGACTGACCCGCAGCCAGTGGCCACCTGGAACGGCGAAAAGATCATGTCGGCGACGTGCACCAATTCGATCATCACCCCGACGGAGCGATCCTGCAAAAAAGCCCTCCTCGAAAAATGCAGGCCGGGCGCGACGATTGCCAATGTGAGCGAAACATCTCGCCAAGTTTACCGCCATCCGGGATGGACCACGCAATATATCTGGACCGTCCTCATAAAGAACTGCTGACGATCTGGTTTGTACCTACGCGAATACGAATTCAATTGCCCTTGCTGTTGGGAGTATCCGAATGAAAACGATGATGGTCAAAGCGCTGATCTGCAAGTCCAAGCCGGGCAAGCTGGTCAAGAAAGCGACCGCATTGGTGACGTCGGTCAGCCTCGTGCTGACGACGATCGCCAGTTCATTTGCACCTGCCAGCGCGCAGGTTATCACAGATCCGACCGTGCCAATTGAGTTTCGTCCAAATGTGACGTCTTCGGGCAACGGAACGCCGACGCTGAACATCGTCAAGCCGTCAAGCGGCGGCGTCAGTCACAACAAGTTGCGCGAGTACAATATCGATACGCGCGGACTGATCCTGAACAATTCCGGGCTTGGCGGAACCTCCATCATCGGCGGCAAGGTTGAATCCAATCCCAATCTCGTCGGTGGCAGCTCCGCCAAGATCATCGTCAACGAAGTAACGGGCAGCAGACGTTCCAACCTCAATGGCGTGACCGAGGTTTTTGGTTCGAAGGCTGATGTGATCGTGGCCAATCCCAACGGCATCGATTGCATGGGGTGCGGATTTATCAACACCGGTCGCGCAACGCTGACCACCGGAACCCCGCTTATCGACTACAATGCGGGCACTGTGGGGCTGGAAACCAGATCCGGCGACATCACCATTTCCGGCACCGGTGTTTCGGCCGCGGGCGGCCAGTCGCCGGACGAGATCCGGCTTGATGCAAAGTCGATCCGGATCGATGGCCTGATCGATGCGCGGGGTCGTATCGACCTCAAGGCCGGCTCCAATCGCACGGATGGTTTAACGGGCAAAACGACAGCCATCGCCGGCGATGCCACGGGCCAGGGGATCGTTTCGAGCGCAGCAGGCGTTGTACGCGCGGCATCGATTGCAGCACTTTCCAGCGATCTGAACACAGGAATTTCGCTGGCTGGCAACATACAGGCTCTTGGTATGCTCGACGCCAATGGAGCGCTCCTGCCGGGCGCGCTTTCGCTCGTCTCCGCCGGTCAGATTCAGTTGGTGTCGGGCGGTGTGGCCGGCAACGCCGACCTCCGTGCAGCAGGCGCGCTTCAGATTGCGCGCGATCTCGCGGCACAGGGAGAAATCTCCATCACTGCCCGCGATGTTTCTCTGCTCGATACGGCGACCGTAGAAGGCGGGCGCGGCCTTTCCATCGTTGCGAGTGCAGACATCATTTCCGCTGCCGTCCTCAAATCCGGCGGTGCGATGACAGTAGAAGCGGGCGGCAATGCTTCTCTGTCCGGTATTATCGCCAGCGTCGGCAATATGAACCTGCGTGCGACAGGCAAACTTGCCACCGACACGGCAACCCTTGTTGCGCCGAACATCGACATCAGGGCGAAGGACGTGGCGCTGACCTCAACCTGGTTCGAACCGGAAAACCAGGGTTCGATCACGGCAACGAATGTCGAGATCGGTGACGGCACCCAGTTCAAAAAGACTTCTCCGGTCTTCATCAATGCGGCTGAACAGCTAACCATCGGCACCCGGATCGATACGGGGGAATATTCCAAGCTTTTCATGGCTTTCCGGGATCTGGCCATTTCGAACACCGGTGTGTTCACGACGGGAGACCACCTGTTCGATGTCCGTAACTTCAGGAATGCCGGCGTACTCCTTTCAAGCGGCCAACTCGCGATCAACGCTCAGCAGGCTATCGTTGATGCAACAGGTGTGATCAAGGCCGGAACGCTCAGGATAACGACCGCAGGCAATCTCACCAATCTGGGAAGCCTCCTCTCAGAAACGACGCTTGCGCTTCTTTCTGACGGAAGCGTAACAAATGATGGAAAGATCACCGCAGCAGGTGAACTTGAACTCGATGCCGTAAATTATATCGCCAACTCGCAAGGGGCTCAATTGGCTGCCCGCAAGGCAGAGTTGGTCCTTGGGAACAATCTCCGCAACAACGGAGCGATTAGCGCACTCGAAACCGTCGATATCAGCGCGGGTGGCGCGATCACGAACACCGGTACGATCAGCTCCAATGCAGACCTCACTCTCGTGGCGGCTGATATCCTCAACTCTGGCGCAACAGCATTGATCGGAACACATGGAAATCTTTCGATCACGTCCGGTCACCTCGCCAACCTGTTCGGCACTCTCCAGGCCAATGGAAGCTTCGAAATCGCCGCATCCGGCTCTCTCACTAATGCCGGTCTGCTGCTCGGACGGTCTGACCTTGGGGTTACAGCCTCAGCACTGACCAATCTCGAAACCGGCAAGATCCATGCGGGACGGATAGATATCAAACTGGTTTCTGGAGACCTGACCAATCTTGGTCAGATGGTCAGTGGAGACACGCTCGGCATTGTCACTGCGGGAAGTGTCCTCAACGACGGTGTCGTCCAGGCGAGGTCATCCACGCTGCGCCTTGAAGCAGTCTCTTACGTTTCCAATTCTCCTGCTGCAGAACTCGTTGCCGCAAACGCAAATATCATCCTGTCTGGATCCTTACGCAATGCGGGTCTGATCGCCACGTCTGGAGCGCTGACTCTGCAGGCGGCGCAGGGTGCGCGAAATGAGGCAAGCGGCGAAATCGTCGCCAAGGTGATCGAGACGAAGGTCGTTGGCGATCTCGTCAATCTCGGCAAACTCGTTTCCGAAACAACGCTGAGTGCCACCGTTTCCGGCCTCCTTGCCAATAGCGGTTCTATCCATGCCGCCGGCGATCTGGAACTGACTGTAGCCGATCTGATCAACAGTGGTTCCGGGTCAAGTATCGCCAGCAACGGCGACATAACCGTTCTCGCCTCGCGCCGTATCGCCAACAACGCAGGTTCAATCGCTTCCAATCGCGCGCTAACGCTTTCGGCAGACACCACTTTGTCGAACTCCGGTCTTCTGCAAGGCAGAGAGGGGTTTTCAGTTTCGGCTGAGAAGCTCGATAACCAGCAAGCAGGACGCATATATGCCGGTTCGACACGCCAGACAGAAAATGTCCCCGTAGCCGTTGGCGAATTGACCGTAAACCTTTCCGGAAGTCTCTCCAATCTCGGTCAGATCGTTTCGGCCAACGGTGCCCTGCTTTCAGCGGCCGCAAGTCTTGGCAACAACGGATCAATCGAGGCCGGAGGAAATCTGCGTCTTCAGACTTACAGCTATGTTCCCGGCTCTTCGTCTGCCCGTCTGGTGGCCCGCAATCTCGACCTCATCCTTGGTTCGTCCTTCACAAATGCCGGGTTGCTTACCGTTGCCGGCAAGCTTGGTCTCGATGTCAAAGGCAATCTTGTCAACGGCGCCACAGGTAAAATCGATGCCGGCGCGATAGAGACCCGTGTCAGTGGAAACCTGCACAATCTTGGTTCGATCCTGACTCCGGGCACACTGAATGTCGTGGTTGGCGGCCTGCTGACAAACGAAGCGCTGATTCATGCCGGGGCAGGATTGAAAGCCCAGGCCGCGTCGCTCGCCAATGTCGGAACCAATGCCGCAATCAAATCCAGTGGCAATATGATCCTCGAGGTTCGCGGCAATCTCGACAACAACCTTGGCCGCATATTCGCCGGCGGCAATCTTGCAATCGAAGTCCTGGCAACGCTGACCAACGCGTCGGCCCGTATCGAAAGCGGCGCCGACATGCAGATCAAGGCGACGGCAATGATCAATACCGCCCTGGATGGGACGGACAGCGCGCAGGACTATTACCAGCTCGGTGATCTCAGCATTCTCTATGCGACCGAGCGCACCAGCAGCCCCGCGCGGTACTGGGGTACAATGACCGCCACGCGCGACGAGTTCTCCGGGATTGTTCGAGTTCGATTGCCCGGCACGATCCGCGCCGGCGCAAACATGGCGATTTCAGGCGACGCCCTTGAAAACCGCGAAGGCCGTATTCTCGCGGTCAAGGACCTCTCCATCGACGTGAACCGTATCCTCAACGATATGGTCACCAGCAATGTCGATCACTATCGCGTGCAATGGGGCGGTGTCCGCAGCTTCATGGATAGCGGGTCGGGCAAGTTTCATGCGCCGGTCGGTGCCGATCCGCGATGGCTGGTGGCACAATTCAACCCTGCTGTTTTCAAGGACCCGGCGCTTGCGGAACGCGCTGAAGGCGGCAACCGGATGATTGTCATTTCCAAGGGCAAGTCTCCGGTGACGATCACCTATTCGGGCAAACAGAAATACAAGGATGGCGTCATCAACGGAGGCGCCGTCCAGGTCATCGAATACGCGGACGCGGCAAGTCTGCTTGATCTGGCTGCACTCGGTATCGATCCGAACAACATCCCCGACGTGATCATGATCGGCAGCCGTATGGCCGAGGTCGGGACTGGACCTTACGGCAACGCCACGAAAACATATGTCGGAACCGCCACGGTCGGTGTCGGCTCCATGATAAAGTCCGGCGGCTCTCTGATAATCGATGGCGGCGCTGCGATCACCAATCGCGGCACTCTTTCCGGAAGCCTCGTGTCTATCGAGGCCGGAGAATTGCAAAACGGCCTCGGCACGCCCGGCGGTATCGATGGTTCCGGTTTCGGCAATTATAGCGGCACGACGCCTGTCGGCATCAGTGGCAATGTCGGTTCGGCTATTGGCGGTGCCGCAGGCCAGTTGGGCATCGTCAACTTTGTGCTCGATGATGTCTCGGTTCCGCCTCTTGACCTCGGAGCTTTCGAAGCGCGCAATCTCCACAGCGTCAACGCCTCCGATTTCGGTAACCTCGTGCGCGTTACGGGCTCGGCCGAAGCTGCACGCCTGCTCGGCTCGGCGCGCATAGATGGCGCGGCGCTCACCTTCTATGCGGATCCGGTCGCGGAAGCCAAGGCTCTCGCCGAGGCGGCCCGCCAGCAGGCTGGTACGCATCTGGTCATCGATCCTTCCCTCTCCGTGGAAGAGCAACGGGAGCAGCTTTACCGCAACGCTGCCGAATTCGCGGCAAGCACCGGTGCGCAATACGGCGTGGCCTTGACCGAGGCGCAGCGCGCTGCCCTCGAAAAGCCGATCGTATGGCATGAAACCCGCATCATCGACGGCAAGCCGGTGCTCGTTCCGCGCCTTTACCTGCCCTCGCAGGACGAACTGCTGCGTGGCGGGCGCGGTGCGGGCCTGATCGCTGCCGACGATCTCCTGATCGATATTGACGGCAAGCTCAACAACAGCGGTGCGATCGTGGCCTCCGGGCTCGCCTCGATTTCCGCCTCCTCTATCCTTAACCAGCGTCTGATCGACCTCGATGAGCGTGACCGCGCACTTGCCGGTGGGCGTGGCGACAGCGGCCTCATCTCTGCCGGCACGCTGTTCATGGCGACCGACGGCGATCTCCTGAACCGGGGCGGCACGCTTGCCTCGGCAGGCGATATCGACCTCAGGATCGGCGGCTCGCTGATCAATGAAACAGAGCGTTATACCCGTACCGTCGATTCACAGGATGGTTGCGTCGGCAAGGCCTGCGGCACCCTGCGCACCGATTATAATGTTGCATCCATCACGGCCGGACGGGATCTGACCGTCATCGCCGACCGGGATATCGTCAATAGCGGCGGTACACTCGGCTCCGTCACCGACATGCTGCTGGCGGCCGGACGCGATGTAACCTTCGAGACGCTGAAGGACAGTTTCGTCGCCGAAGATTACAAGAAGCGCGGCTTCCTGTCGGGTATCACGGTGCTGCGCAACGAGATCACCACCGCCGAGGCCAGCGCCCAGTCGCTGGTTGGCGATGTATCGATCCTTGCGGGCTACGGCGTATGCGACGGTGGCAGCCTGTGCGCGAAGGGAACCGCTCCTGGCGATGTTCTTCTGAACGGCGCGCTGGTCAGCGCCTTCGACAAGCTCTCGATCGACGCCACCGGCAAAATCGACATGGGTGTCGTCAGTGAAGAAGTCCATAACCGCTACAAGGAATGGGGTTTCAAGGGTCTGGGATGGGGCTCGGTCAAGCAGGCGTGGAACGATGTCGATACGACCGTCACCCGGCTTTCGGGCAATGACGTCTCGCTCAATGCCAAGGGTCCGATCACTGGAACGGGCGTGAAGATCGCCGCCGTCAACGATCTTCTGATGAAGACCGATGACACGATCCGGCTGGAAGCGGCGCAGGATGCGCTTTATTTCACGGAGAAGGGTTTTTATGTCGGGCTGAGCTTCCCCGGATCGGCCGGCATAGACGCCGCACTGAAGGGCGGCTCCGGCGGCCAGATCCTGTCCGGCCTTGCCGGCATCAATCCCATCACCGCCAAACTTGCAACGCTTGCCAATGCCGACAATGGACTTGCGGCGGGGCTGGCTGTTGTCAATCTGGCGACGGGGGGACTGGGCGCTTTTTATAGTGCAGGTCAATCAACCCAAGGGCCTTCGCTCAGCAATCCGGTCGAGAAAATGCTGGACCCATTGGGGCAATTCCGAGACCCGGGAACAGGACAGATCACTGCCGGCTCGATAGCCAAGACTGTCGGCATCAACCTGTCCGTCTGGAAGAGTGAGCAGCGCTGGAGCGAGAGCCAGGTTTCCGAACTGACGGCTGGCGGCGATATCGTCATGAAAGCCGGGCTGGACGTCATTCTGGATCAGGGCACGAAGATGGTCTCCGGCGGCGACGTCACCATCGATGCCGGCCGCGATATCCTCATGGCGGCGCTTGTCGATTATGCCAAAGACAAATCGTCTTCCTTCGGCCTGCAGCTCTCCCTGTCCTCGATCGGCTTCGATATCGGCAAGTCGAAGGGCTATGACGAGACGCTGACGAATGCCTCCATCACCGCCGCCGGCAATGTCTCGCTGACATCGGGCCGCGATACGTCGCTTCTCGGCGGCAACATCATCGGCAGGACGGTCGATCTCGATGTCGGACGTGATCTCACCATTCTCTCGCCGCAGGCTCAGGGCTGGCGGGACGGCTTTTCCTTCGGCCTGACGGTTGGCGTCAACCCCGCCGACTGGAGTGTTCGCGGCTCGAAGGAGGACGGCATCAAGGCATGGTCCTCCGGCTCTGGGATTGTCGCGGCACAGGGCATCGATATCAAGATTGCCGAAGACACCACGCTGGTCGGCGCGCTGCTTCAGGCGACCGATGGCGATATCAGCCTCGATACCGGCACGCTGACCGTGGCCGACCAGAAGGACACTGATCAATACAAAAACGTTGGCGGCTCGATCGGCCTCAGTGGCGGCGGGCTGAACTCTGTCGGTTTCTCCTATGAGAAGAAGGACAAGCAGGGCGAGACGCGCACGACGCTTGATGCCTCGGGTGATCTGAACGTCACCATTCGCGATGCGGACAAGGACGGTGTTGCCGGAACGGAGGCGGACAAGGCTGCCGCCGAGGAGCTTCTCGCCTCCATCAACAAGGATGCCTCGAAGTATAAGGAAATCACCAAGGACAGCTACACCAAGCTGTCGGGCGAACTCGATGTCGAGGCTCTGCGTAATCTGAAACGCAATCTCGATTTTACCCTCCGATATAGCCAGGCGCAGGATGCCGCCGTCCCGGGCTGGATTGCGGCAGAAGGTCCGCAGGCCATCGATCAGTATCGTGAGGCAATCCTCTATGGCGGAGCAACACCTGCCGAAGCTGAGGAGTTGATGAAGACGCCGCGCTTCCAGGCCATGCTGCAGGAGCGCAAATCCTTCGAGGCTCTGAAGCAGAGCGCACTCAACGGCGAGGACCTGCTGAAATCGATTATGCTGATCCAGCAGGGCGAGGAACTGTATCGCGATCCGACGAGCGGTAACCTTATGGTTCGCACCGCCTGCGGTACAAACGGACCCTGTGGCGTCGAGATTTCCAAAGTGCGGCCGCTGGCAACAGAGGACGTGGCAAACTTTATTGAGCAGAAGCTGGCGCAAGGTGGCGATAAGGCCCTGCAGGAGGCGCTGGAATGCGCCCTGGCTTATGCCCTGGTTCGCGGGGACCTCAACCACTTCGAAACCCTGAAATCATCAGGCAAATTTGATTCCGCAGCGATCCAGAAATATGCCGACGCAGCGAAAAGCATCGTCGGTAGCAATCTCCAGAACGAGGCTCCGGCTCTTGCCGCCGATGGCATCGACATCACCATGACGTTGACGAAGATCGTCATGGCCAGCCAGAACGGCCAGATCGATGCCGCACAATTCAATCAGTTGATCGACATCCTGAAAACCGGCGGACCAAGCGGTCAGGCGGCAAGCTTCCGGATTGCGGTTGCTCTAGGTGCGCTCAGTGATGCAGGCTCAGATTATCTGAAAGCTCTCTCTCAGAGAATGCTGGACGATTATGTGGCGGATGCCGCCGCTGAACGGCAAATCCGCGAATTCATAACTGCAAATCCGGATTCACCCGAGGCAAAGGAAGTTAAGCAGCTTCTCGCGCAGGGCATTGCAATGTCCATGGCTATGGCTGCCGTTGGCATAAGCTTCTATAAACCTAACTCTGGTGGAATTATAAAATATCAGGACGGTTCTTTCAGCGTTTCGGACTGGACCGGATATCCATCGGGCTTGCCAAAACCTCCAGAAGGCACAGTATATCGGTTACTTTCAGGATCTGAATATGTAGAAGCACGAAAGCTCGCAAATTCTGCAAACGCAAAATTAAGGCGCGAAGGTGTCGTTCCTGACGGATATGAAATTCATGAAATCGTTCCAGTGAAGTATGGCGGTAGCCCAACTGATCCAAATAACAAGGTATATCTACCGCGTGGGGATCACAGATCGGCCGTAACACCTTGGTGGAACAAACTTCAACGAGACTTAGCAAGATGACGATCTTCGACGCAATACCTAACAAGAAACCCATTGATAGCGATCGTGACGTCGGCGACGTTTGGCCTGAATACGGCAATCGTTGTGAGCTCAACCAGTTTTTCAGACAGTTTGTTTCGGCTGAAGGCTGGCTTGGAGAAGGATACCTTGCCATTTGGAGTAAAGAAGAAATTTCGAAGTTTCGTAGGGGAACTGTCGAGGCTTATGGGGATAAATTTCGATTTTTCGCGTCTGATGGCGGGGGCACCCAGTTCGGTTTTTACGAGCAAAACGGAGAAATATTGTACGTTTCCGCCCCGGACATTGGCTCGATCTCCGACATGAGGATTTTAGGAAATTGGAGCGATTTCTTGAACGCAGTATCAAATGCAGACTATATTTAATAGAAACTTCGTATTCAGCTATCGGTACCTTTCGCTGTTATCGTCTACAAATCTCGGGGCTATTCAACACCGACGGCCTAAGGCAATACCGTCCGCCTTCAAGCAAGCCCAACAGCCCACATGCATTTTGAACGCCGTGAGTTTCCAAATGGGCGTTGGACACACGATGGCCGCCTTGACCTTACGGACTAGCCACGCGTTCGCAACTGCCGCTACCAAGCTGCGAACGGGGTGAGGTCGGATCGCGTGAAATGAAAATGCGCGAGATAACAGGTGAAAATATGAATAAGAAACATATAGGGCCGTCTGAGTATTTGGGGTTCTTGTCTCAGGTATCGCAATTCATTGATCCTCAAATTGTGCGCGATGCCGCCGACTTCGATTATGGGCAATGGGAATTGCCATTCGAAGCCGTCCTGATTGAGCTTATGAGGATGCCTAGAAATGAAATAGAAATTGACTTTAATGCAGTTGAGTTATTAGCAAAGGAAGCGGACATTACTGAGGAGGGCGTAATAAATCCGGAAAGTTGGCGCAAATTTTTAGATTGGTATCACAGCAATACCACATAAGGTTAGCGCATAAAAATTGGCCTAGGCGTGATGCTGTCGTGCACGGGTTATGAAAGACCTGACAAATCCAGAGTTGCTGACATGAGGGCCGAAAGGCCACTACGTTCTTGAATATGATATATTGAAATCATTCTGAAGAGCGCAGGTAAATCATGGCAGATGATTCAACGCAATCCAGACTACCCACCACCTTCCTTTGGCGTGGAAACGATATCCATCACTTCCTTTCCAAAAACCATGCTGCGGTTTGCGACAGCCATTGCAAGCTTTTCGACTTCCAGCCTCCGGGTTTCGATGATCCTCGTCGCTCGCAGTAGCTCCGCCTCCAGCAGCCGTTCCACACGCAGTCGCAGAACAGGATCATCACGCCGCAGTTCTTCCAGTTCATTGGGACTCGAGACATCACAGTATTGGAGCGATACCAGCCCCAGACTTGCGAGCATGATCGTAGCGATATCCGAAGCTCGCTGAAGATCGGATCCAGCGACGCCTCCGGAGCCGTCGAAAACATCGCCGAGGATGACCTCTTCGGCCGCCATTCCACCCAGCAGCATCGCAATCTCGTCCAGATAGGACTGCCTGCTTCGATTTGGTGTATATCTCCGCCGCCACTGCACATGCCCGATACTTGCGTCTCGGTGGCTCGCCTCCCTTGCCACGACAATCATCTCGATCTCGGCCACAGACAGAATGGCGCCGACGATGGCGTGCCCGGCTTCATGTACAGATGCTGACCAAAGCTCGTCGTCGCCGACGGGTGAAATTGCTGGCACGACTGCAAGCACATCGGCCATTCGAACTTCCCTACCCTGGCGACGGGCAATCCGACGAGCATCCTTCGCGACCTGCGCGATATCTGCGCCAGAATACCCACTTGTTGCCAAAGCAGCTTTAGTGAGGTCCTCCGGAGCGCTGGCAGCGCCCAGATGCATCGCAAGCATCTGCTCGCGAGCCGCTTGATCGGGAAGCTCGATCGCGATGTGGCGGTCAAGGCGACCAGGTCGACGCAATGCCGGATCGATATCGTTCGGAAAATTCGATGCAGCGATGACGATCACCCCTTCCCTGCCTGCGGATCCATCGAGCAGTTCGAGTAAGGCGTTCACCACTTGAAGACTGTAATTTGCGTTGTCTCCTCTGAATGTCCGCCTGTCGCCGATGCTGTCAAACTCATCAATGAGGAGCACCGACGGAGCTGCTGCGGCGGCGTCGCGGAAACTCTTCCGCATTGCGCCCAGCATGTCGCCGAGATGTCCCTTCGACTGCCATTGCGCGCTCGACGTCCCGATGAACGTAGCACCGCAGGAGCGCGCAAGCGCCGATGCGAAGAGCGTCTTGCCGGTCCCGGGAGGACCGCTGAGAAGAAGCCCCGCATCAACATCACGCCATGCGATCTTGCCGACCTTCCAGTCAGCGAGATCAACGACCAGGTTCGCTGCCCAATCGCGCGCCTCGCCGTAGCCTTCTAGGTCTTCCACCAAAGGCTCCCAAGTCATGGTCGCAGGAGCCTTCGAAGCGTCCGCGAGCCTTTCCAAGACGATTTCGATCGGACGTCCTTTTCGCAACGCACCGAACAAGAGGCTTGGAGGATAGTGGCAGAGCCGGCTGGCCGCCTCGCTTGCAATATCGATCTGCCATACATTTTTCGCGGCCGAAATCAGGTGGTTCGGCTTGATGGACCCGACGTCAACGATGCGGTCCAAGGCGATTGCGATCTCAGGCAAAAGCCTGGTTCCTTTCTCGATCAGGACGACAACAGCCGATTTTTGCGCGAGGACTTTCCCTGCGTCTTCTCAATATGTCTCCCCTCGCCTGCCCAATTCAATTGTTGTAACTGCGTAGCGGATCAAAACGCTGGTCTCTCGCAGGACCAGTTTAGCCGCCTCCCGATAGGCTTCCATGTTGGCCCCGGGTGGCAGTACGAGACCGACTGCATGATCGATCTGCCCTTCACTCAGGTAGACACCACACAACCTCAAAGCATTTTTGAGGGCGACGGCATAAGTAGCCGCTTCGAGCGGGGGCTCCCGCTCGGCAGATCTGTTTGACATATTCGCCCCCTACTTCGCCAAGCGCCTGACGACCGTTTCCGGTCCCAGCAGAGCTTCATCGAGGTCGACTTCAAGGATGTTATTGAGGATCATCGTTGCGATTGTTGGCATCGGCTTGCTTTCGCGAACGACAGAGAGGCATTCCGCAAGCGTCAACGTCCCCATTTCTTCCAGCGCCGCGAGAACTCGGATACGGTCGCCCAGCGGTGCGTCATATCCAGCGTAGCGAATGAGATCCTTGGCATTCTGAATCCGGGGCGTGCCGACGAACTCGGAGAAGGACAACGCCAGATAGCGGTAGCCCTGCTTTTCAGCTAACCTGGAAATCCAACCGACGGTGCCGGTATGTCTTTGCCGGATATCCACGAGCAAGGCTTCGTTCTCTGTCTCGACAGCGAAATCGACATAGTGATGTCGGGGATTGCGGGCGCCGGAGTCATTGATGATCGGCTGCGGCATGCAGCGCCATGCGGACACCTTGGGATCCAGGTCCAGCAAGCAGGCATAATCACGCGCTTCCCGCGAACGATAGAGCGGGCGACCGACGCACTTGAGCGTCACAGACGGAAAGAACGGACGGTATTTCGCAAAAACGCAGGCTTCATCAACCGCGACATGAGTGGACTCGGTCTTCATGACCTCACCTCCGACGAATAGCAATCTGGGCGGCACCGGGAACGGTCCCGGGCTCCGTCAGCGTATTCGGAAGGTGGGTGTAAAAGTCTTGCTCATACAGGAACATTTAGTGAACGCCATTCTCGACGTCAACTAGAATTCGGCTCCGAGGTGCGAGCGATTTTTACAAGTCGGGAACCACTAAGGCGTTTATGACGTGAGAAACAGATCCTCTCGTGGATCTCGTGCCTGATGGTCTCGACGATTAAGCTATATGAATCAGTGCGGTAGTCCGAAGCGACCGAAATTCGACACGTCATATCTTGTTGGTTTTGCCGTCGCCGGTTACGGTTTCTCACCGTAGCTGCAGAAATCTCGATCAGGGATTGGGATCGTCATCGTCGGGGATAGGACCAGGGCGGGAGAACAACTCCTCCAGTGTCTTCTTTCCGGGTACGAACGTCACGTCAAATCTGCCGTCGGTGTCGATCAGTCTCTGAGTGCCGCGCGCTTTAGCTGCGTCCAGAACTTCCTGGATGCGGGCCTCGGCCTCGTGTCTCTGCCAATCGGAATCACGCGTCATCTGGGCCTCTCTCGGACGACATCATACTAGCCTACGCAGTATAACGATACGAATTGGATCGCACCTCGATTTTTTCAAGAAGAAAGTTTCCGACCACAGAAAGATGTTAAAGTGCGGACAGACCCTATTCTTTTACTGGATACGGACATCGTCAGCCTAATGGGCCGCGTGAAGCCGCCGCCCGGACTGCGTCCATGGCTTTTGCGTGTCGGCATACATCGTCTCGCACTCTGCTACCCGGTCATAGCAGAACTGCTGCGCGGAGCCCATCTCCGGGTGAAGGATGATCCACAGAGAGCGCTTCTTATCACCAACTGGGTCGATGAGCTCATCTCGATGGTCTTTCCGTTTCCGGAAATGACGACTGCGGTGGCGACAGTCTACGCCGAGATGACATCTGTCCCCGCCCTACGGCACATGTGGACCGTTCAGCGCGGACAAAAAAGCAACAGGCTCGGACACGATTTGATGATATCTGCCGTCGCCATCGTCCATCGGATGCCGATACTTACGGCGAACGTCGATGATTTTGTTGAGATCAACGAGCATTTCCCGCTGCCCGGCTTATACCATCCGATGGAGGCGGAATGGTATGTTGAGCCCGGTTTCGAGGTGCCGCTTCCCTATTTCGATCCAAGCGAGCTCGACCCGCACGAGAAAGCCCTGCCCAAGCTTCTCAGGCCCACTCCCCACAGTTCATTCGAACCCGGAAATGACAAGCAATAGCTCACCGAAGCTCTACTTGTCTGGGTCCTTGGAATTCCACCTCGTTGGCCAGACATCAAGGAACGACCGATTTGGGGCCGATAGCGGTCAGGCAACTCCTGCGACGAAAATAGCGTTAGCCGCCTTCGGTAGCTCCAATGTTCTCGTAGTCCCTCATTATCATTGGTTCCAACGCGAACGGTTTCTCACTCGATTGGTCGGCCCTAGCTCGGTCGAAAGTGACAACATGTAGTTTCCTGCAATCAGTGTCTCATCCGTCCCGCAGCGACAAAAGCCGCCTGAGCTATGCATCCTGCCATTAACAGCGTAGCCCCAGCCGCGAGAGCCGGGTTCTCACCAAATCCGCCCGCCGCGGCGCATAACGCTCCGATCGCCATCTGTACGCATCCGTAGATACCGGACGCTGACCCAGCGACGGAAGGGTCGACTGATAGCGCTTCTGACAACGCCATCGGCGACGCTATACCAACACCAAAGCTGAATAGGATCATCGGCAGCACCACACCGGGAACGCTGAGCCGATCCGCGATCGCAAGAACCAGAAACACAATTGTTCCCAAGCACCCCATCAGGTTGCCGCCGATCAGGAGAGTGCGCGGCGCAATCCTGCCAATCATCCTGCTCGCAGCAAGGCTTCCCATCCAGGTGCCGATAAAGTTGAAGGCAAGGTAGGCGCCGACCTCGTGCGCAGGACGATGCAACTGCTGCACAAAAATGAATGGGGCGGCACCTACGAAGGCATAGATGGCGGTCGTCGCAAAGCCTCCGCCGACCACGAAGCCAATGAAGCGCGGCGAACGGAGCAGCTTTCCATAGCTTTTCAGGAGCGGCGGTGCATCGTTAGCTTTTCGCTCCGCAGTTTCCGGCAGGCGCCGCCAGACGAGATAGAAATTCATAAGGCCCAGCAAACCGAGCGCCACGAAAATGATGCGCCAGCCGGAAACCGCAGCTAGCAGGCTTCCCACCACCGGCGAAAGTCCGGGACCGGCGACGACAATCAGATTCATCGTCGACAGCTTGCGCGCCGCCCCCGAGCCCGTATTGGTGTCCCGGACAATCGCCCTTCCGAGAACAAGTCCGGCTCCCCCGCCCAAGCCCTCGAAGAAGCGCGCCACGATCAGCACGTCGATAGAGGTCGAGGTGAGCGCGAGCAGACTCGCGGCCGTATAGAGAAGCATGCCGAGCATCAGGACAGGCCGGCGCCCGTAAGTGTCGGAGAACGGGCCATAGGCGAGCTGGGCAACTGCGAGCCCGACGATATAGGCGCTCAACGTGAGTTGCGTGGCGCCGGCCGTCGCTTTGAAATGGGCAGCGACCAGCGGCAAAGCGGGCACGAAGATGTGCATCGCCAGCGTTCCCGTGAGAGTGATAAGGGCAAGTAGCCAGAGCGGCACCGCCCTTCGCCCAGACGCAGGGTCGGCCAAGCCATTTTCGGGGTGTGAAACGGTCATTCTCATGCTTTCAGAATAGGTCCTGGCATTCGGCGACGCGGCGGAACGTCCACCGCGCCGTCGAGTTACCTGAGTTACGCCATCACGATCGTCTTCGACTCCATAAAGGCAGTTAAACCCTCGATGCCGCCTTCCCGGCCAACACCTGACTGCTTGAAACCACCGAAGCCAATGGAGAAGTCAGTGCGGGGACCATTGTGACCGACGGTTCCCGAACGAAGCTGCCGGGCCACATGCAGTGCGCGGTCGTGGTCGTTCGTGAAGACCGCGGCGTTGAGGCCAAACGGGCTGTCGTTCGCCATACGGACGGCGCTGGCCTCGTCATCCGCAGGAATGACGCTGAGCACCGGTCCAAATATCTCCTCCTGCGCGATCGACGCGCTGTTGTCGACATTGGCGAATACAGTCGGCTCGAAGAAGAAGCCGCGCGAAAGGTGATCAGGCCGCTTGCCACCAGCCGTCAACGTCGCTCCGTCCGCTATCCCCCGCGCAACAAAGCGCTCGACAGTGTCGCGCTGACGGGCACTGGCCAGCGGTCCCGACATCGTTGCCGTATCGAATGGATCGCCGACGACGGTGTTGCGGGCGATCTCGGAGAGGACTTCGACCATGCGGTCATGCTTTGCGCGAGGCACAATGATGCGGGTCAGGCTGTGGCATATCTGTCCGGTATTGTAGCCGAAGTAGGAGCTACCAAGTATCTTTGCCGCGTCCTCGATATCATAGTCATCAAGAACGACGGCGGGCGACTTTCCGCCCAGTTCCAGCGTCACGCGGGCAATGCGATCCGCCGCGACGGCGGCGATCCTGCGCCCCGCACCGGTGGACCCGGTGAAGGTGATCTTGTCCACATCAGGATTTCGGACCAGTTCCTCCGAAACGTCACGGTCGGCCGTCACGACATTGATCACGCCAGGCGGCAGGCCGATTTCCTCGCAGATTTCAGCAAACATGTAAGCTGAGGTCGGCGCTTCCGGCGAAGACTTAATGACCAGCGTGCATCCGGCAAGCAGGGCTGGCGCCGTTTTGTAGGCCATCAGGCCCGCGGGACCATTCCACGGAATGATCTCGGCGACGACACCGACCGGCTCATAAACCTTGTAGGCGAGGTTGCCGGTGACGGAGCGATGCTCCTCGGTAAACGGAAACGTCGAAGCCATCTGTGCATATTGCCGGAAAGCGCCACTGATGAAGAGGCCGATGCGCGGCTGCGCCACCTTGTAGACGATGCCGGTCTCGATAGACCAGCCGCGGGCGAATTCATCGTTGGCCGCTTCGAGGCGTTCGGCTATCTTTTCGAGATAGGTGCCGCGTTCCGTCGGCGTCATGCGCGGCCAAGGGCCGGTATCGAAGGCTTGCCGCGCGGCAGCGACCGCTTTTTGCATATCGGCCGAATTGGCCTTGGCGACACGGGCGACCGTTTCTTCGGTCGAGCAATCGAGAACCGCGAAGTTTTCGGAACTGGACGGTGCGACCCATTCGCCGCCGATAAAGAACTTGTCCGGGTGCTTGAGTTCGATTGTCCTGGTCATGAATTTCTCCTTTCTATGGTAGGCGCGGTTGTTTATTGGACGCTGGAAACGCATCAGAACGTGAAGACGCCCTTGCCGCCCGCCTGCTTGTTGAAGTTTGAATATGCCTCGGCCGCCTGGGACAGCTTCCATTCGTCGGAGAAGACACGGTCGACCTCGACGCCGTGGTTGGCTATGAAATGCGCACATTCCTTCATGCCGACCTCGGAGAATGTGAAGGAACCCACAAGTGTCCTCTGCCGAGCGATCAGATCCTTCATAACGTCGAGAGTCAGATTGCCTCCAACGGCGATGAGCGCAATGCGGCCCCAGATGCTGGTGCTGCGCACAGCTTGGTTCCGGACCTGCTCATTGCCAGCGCAATCGACGGCGCAGGTTGCACCCTTGCCGCCGGTAAGCTTCAGGATTTCCTCCACAGGATCGACCTTGCCGCCATCGATTGCATGCGCCACCCCGAAGGCCTTCGACCGAGATAGTCGGTCAGTGTTGATGTCGATGCCGAAGACCTCGACGCCCATAGCCGACGCAAGTTGTGCAACCGAAAGGCCAACAGGCCCAAGTCCATAAACCGCCAAAGTGTCGCGAGCGCTGATGTTAAGACGCAGCAGCGCGCCATAGGCAGTACCTGTCCCGCAGGCAACGGCAGCCCCGCCCTTGAAGGACATTTCCGCCGGCAGATGTACCAACGAAGATGCCGGAACTTTCATATATTCGGCATGACCGCCATGCTCGAGCACACCGTAGATACGCGCACCGTTGTCGCAAAGTTGCGTCCAGCCTGTCCGGCAGTGATCGCAGTGGCAGCAACCCGCGTAGTGGAATACCATGACACGGTCACCGACTTTAAATGTGCGGCTATCGATATCCGGACCAAGCGCGACAATCACGCCACAGGGTTCATGTCCGCCGATAATCGGATCGCTGGTCATGCGATCACGCATGCCGAGCATTTCCAGGGATTCAGCCATACCGTGGCGATAGTAGTGAAGGTCCGTGCCGCACATTCCCGATGCCTTCATCTCGATCACGGCCTCGCCGGGACCGGGCAACGGATCGGGAAAATCGAGAAGTGCGACCTCGCACTTTCCTTTGAAAACCATGCCTTTCATCGTATTTCTCCGGGTTGGCGACCAGCTCTCATCGGCGGGAGGCCAAAGTTCAGATGCCTATCCCGGATGACAAATCAGCCTTCCAAAATAGGTGTGTACGCACATAAATATGCGTATCGTGGAAAACCAACAATGCGGGATAGCTTCAAACTGTTTTGAGTGGGGCTTCTTAATTAAACCGGTCGCGGTCGGATCACAGCCTTGGTCAGGCGGGTCGAATGCCCTATAGGTAGCTATGCACATTTTATGGCCCGACCGATCATGACCAAGGAAAAAGAAACTGCCGAAGCCGCGCTGACCATGGCGCTCTCGATCGCAGCCCGAAAAATGCGCAATGTGTTCGACGCCAGAGTGCGGACAAAAGGGCTGACGCTGGCGAAGGCGCGGGCGCTTCAGTATCTCGCCCGGCATGACAATGTCAGCCAGCGGGACCTTGCAAACCATCTTGAGATCGAACACCCATCGGTAGTGCGTCTGCTTGACGGTCTTGCCAAACAGGGACTAATCGTCCGTCGTCCGATGGATGGCGACCGACGCGCCAACCGTATCGAATTGACCGAAACTTCCAGAGAGCTGGTCGCTGACTTGGACAAGATCACGAAAACCATGCGCAAGGACCTGCTCGATGGGCTCGACCAGGAAGCGCTCGCTAGTGCGCTTTCGGTTCTTCAGAAAATTGCCGATCGGGGCGATGCGCTTTTGGGCGGGAAAACCGGTTGACCCGATCCTAACGCGCCAACTGCCGACGCTTTTCGACAAGGAAGTCGACGAAGGCACGAAGTTTGGCCGGCATCTGGTCCCGCGACGGCACGTAGATATTGAATCCCTCGAAAGGCAGGCACCAATCCTCCATAACGCTGACCAATGCGCCGGAAGCCAGATGTTGGCGCACTGCGAAGTCGAGATGCATGATGAGGCCAACCCCTTGAAGTGCAGCCCTCAACATCACGTCATCGTTGTTGGTCGCGAGTGTTCCGACAGGCTGAAACAGCCGCTCTTCACCTGATTTGGGATCCGTCAGTTCCCAACGGAAAACGGCTCCGCTGCTCGATTGACGAAAGCCGAGGCAATTGTGGTTGGCTAAATCCGCGTAATCTTTTGGTGGCGGATTGGAAGCGAAATAGGCAGGAGAACCGACGACCGCCAGGGAAACCGGAGGTGTAATCGGCACGGCAACCATTGTGTCTGTCACGCTTTCGCGCAGACGAATACCTGCATCGCAGCCTTCGCGAACGATATCGCCGAGCCCATCATCGATGAATAGTTCGACGCGCACTTCCGGATACCGACGAGCGAACTCTCCTAGATATGGCTCTATGAAATGATGCGAGACTACGCGAGGTGCATTCAGCCGGATTTCGCCACTCGGCTTTTCCCGCGCATCGCCAACCGCCACAACGGCATGCGAAATCATGGCAAGGCCAGGCTCAACCTGGGCCAGTAGCTTTCTACCGTCGTCGGTCAGGGAGACGGAGCGGGTCGATCGGTTAAGCAGGCGGACACCGAGCTGCTGTTCAAGGGTTCGGATTGCTTGCGACAGGCCCGATGGAGAAATGCCGATCCGGCCGGCGGCACGGGTATAGCTTCCTTCGCGAGCGACTTCGGCAAAGGCAGCGATCGCGGGAAGAAGATTGCGGTCCATCGGCACTCATTATGAATTACAGCTTCAAACTCATTGAAGGATGCCCCTATTTTTCCATGCAGTCCAGAGTATTATGTTGATCTCGCGAAAACAGAACTCATGGAGCAAGACATGACGAAGATCGTGATCCTTGGCGCAGGCGGGCAGATCGCTCGGCATGTGGTCGATATGTTGGCGGAACACGGCGACACGGAACTGACTCTGTTCCTGCGCCATGCAACGAGGCTGGGCCGTAGTATTCCGACCAACACCCGTGTCGTCGAGGGTGACGTTCTCGATACCGGCAAGCTGAAGGAAGCCATTTCCGGTCAGGACGTGGTTTATGCAAACCTCGCCGGTGATGTCGATGCACAGGCACAAGCCATCATCGCCGCCATGCACAACACCGGCGTCCGGAAGCTGATCTTCTGCACCACGCTCGGCATTTATGACGAAGTGCCCGGCAGGTTCGGCGAATGGAATAACCGGGAGATCGGTGACTACATCCCGCCCTACCGCAGGGCGGCTGACCTGATCGAAGCATCGGGGCTGGATTATGCCGTGCTGCGCCCAGCCTGGCTGACAGATGCGGATGAGGTCGACTACGAGACCACTGAACGGAACGAGCCCTTCAAAGGTACCGAAGTCGCACGCAAGAGCGTCGCCGCTCTCGTTGTGAAGCTGGCCAGAGCTTCGGGTGCGCTCGGCAACCGCAACATTGGCATCAACAAACCCAACACGGATGGCGACAAGCCCGCGTTCATGTGAATCAGCCGGTCGACCGGCCGGTAGAAATGCCCACATCCTGAAACCAAGGAGATCGCATCATGGAAACCGTAAAGATCCGCAATTACGATATGTATTGGGATATCGCCGCTGATATCCACTTCCCGCCGAACTTCGACAAGTCAAAGAAATATCCGGCGATCATCAGCGCGCATCCGATCGGAAGCTGCAAGGACCAGACCTCGGGCAACGTCTACGGCGTGGCACTGGCCAAGGAAGGTTTTGTCGTCATCGCGTTTGATGCAAGCTTTCAGGGCGCCAGCGGCGGCGAACCGCGCTTCATCGAGGACCCGACCCTGCGCGTCGAAGACTTCCGCCATGTCGCCGACTATCTGGTGACGCTTCCCTATGTCGATGAGGATCGCATCGGTGTCCTCGGCATCTGCGGTGGTGGCGGCTATTCGATCAATGCCGCCATGACCGAACGGCGCATTAAGGCCGTCGGCACTGTCACCGGCGCGAACTACGGCCGACTGATGCGTGGTAATTTCACCGGCCTCAATCCGATTGGTGCGCTAGAAGCGATGGCCAAGCAGCGAACCGCCGAGGCCCGCGGCGCAAGCCTTCACGTCGATAACCTGCTGGCCAATTCCGTTGAAGAAGCGCGGGCCGCTGGCGTTACCGACCGCGACCCGTTGGAGGCCACAGACTATTATCGGACGCCGCGTGGCCAGAAGCCGAACGGTTTGAACCGCTCGCTCTTGTCCCATCAGGCCGCCGCGGTTGGCTGGGACGCTTTCCATCTTGCGGAAGTGCTGCTGACCCAGCCTCTTTGCGTGGTCGTCGGTGATCAGGTCGGAGCCTTCGGCGCCTATCGTGACGGCTGCGAGATCATCGAGCGGGCGGCGTCGAAGAAGAAGGAACTCGTCGTCGTTGAGGGGTGGTCGCACTACGATCTCTACGACAAGCCGGAGCCGGTCGGACAGGCGCTGGCAAAGCTGATCCCGTTCTACAAGGAAAACCTCTGATTTCTGAGGTCCGTTCACGGATCACGAGGCATCCGGCGTGATGCCTCACCAAACACGAAAAGTGGGATAGCACCAATGGCGAGAATGTCTGCCGAGCGTCTTGAAAAAGCGCGCGATCAACTTCAGAACATTGCGAAAGAGGACCTAGAGAAGGTTCGAGCCCTGACCAACATCGTCAAACCCTTACGCAGCTTCATCCATAAGACACCTGACGATCACGGCATGACGGAATGGCTGGATCTGTCCATTCCTTCAGACGACGGGACCCCATTGGAAGCCTGGTACATCCCGGCCAAGGGCGACAACAGCGACAAGCTTGTGATCTTCAACCACGCCTCCCCGATGTGCCGGTCAGGTTTCCCCGGACATTTCGGGCCTCCCTGGAGTTATGTGGATGATGGCGAGATCGACTTTGTTCTGCAGTACAAGCATCTGACTGAGGCTGGCTACAACGTTCTGACCTACGATCTGCGCAACCATGGAAATAGCGGTACTGCCAACAATGGCATTAGCGGCCTGGGTCAATGGGAATGGCGTGACTGCGCGGGTGTCAAAACCTACGTGGACAGCCATTCTGAATTAAGCCGCATGAAGGTCGCGCTCTTTAGCCAATGCCTCGGCGGCATCTCCCAGTATGTGGCGATCGCACGCCGTCCGGATCTATTTGAAAACGTACGTTGCCTTTGCAGCCCGATGATACCCACACCAGAGGGGTTAATCGATCAAGCCTTACAGCGCATGGGTATTCCGCAATACAAAGAATTAGTAGATCTGGAATTGCTGAAGATGGGTGCCTTTACGGCACATGAGAGCAGCCCGCACCCTCACGCACCTATGGTGAAGATGCCTGTGCTAATGTGGCAAGTTCGCCATGATGCTGCCGTGTCTAATCCCGGCGATGCACAGGGCACCTTCGATTTGCTGAGCAGCCAGGAAAAGGAGATGATTTGGATCGATGGCACCACACAACGCTTCAAGGACGGTTACAACTGGTTCGGTCGCCATCCTGATAAAGTGCTCGCCTTTTTGGATAAGCATATGAGGTAAGTATATGCTTCTGACGGGCTTGCGAGCGCTACGGACGGCAGGATTCTAGCGGCATTGCCTTGCTCGTTCTTGCCGTCGGCGTCATCGTCATCGAGCCGGTCGGACAGGGGCTGTTGAAACTGGTCCTTCTATAGAGCCCCTGATCGTCAGGGCTGGCGGATCGGTTTGGCGATATCTGATGCATCATTCTGCCATGGTCGCTCCGCACGGCGCACTCTTGGATCATGCAACGAAGATTTCAAACAGCTAACATGGATCTGTTGCTTTCGCATCAAACCCGTCATTTGATGGCTCATCCATATAGGGTGGGAGACCGAAGTGATCGATTAGCGGGCGCGAGGCTGAAAATAGAACCCTTTCCATCGACGGACATTTTCACCTTCCCAGCGTCCACCATCAGGAAGGCGGACGACATCGCGCCATTGGTATGACCGGCGAACTTCGAACAGGATAGTTAGAATTTGATCGAATCCATTTCCGGGACAGAAGGACCAGCCTGCTAGACAGCAATGACAACAGAGGCTGGCGATGGCTGAGAAGGCAGACAATATGACGAGCGAGGACCCGGGGGCGCTAATGAAGCGAATCCTGGCGAACCGCAAATCCATTGCCAAAGCCCAATTCGACATGATCGCCAACATCTGCCGGATGCGCTCGACGATGAGTGACGAAGATCTGCGCAGTTTCCTGGTTGTCGAATGCGGCATCCCGCGCAGCGATCTGCCGTCGATCTTCGCCTTCGAGGAGACCCTCGGATCCTTCGAGGCACTCCTGCGCAAGCGTTGCGTCCCATTCCACGTGTTGAAGACGCTGATCGCGACCGATGCCGATACCCGTCAAGCTGCGCTTGACGCTCTTGCAGACGGAACCGATATCGATATTCCAACCGTTGCCAGGCTCCGTCGTTTGACGATCCGCCGCAAGATCGGAGCGAACGCCTATGCCGAACGGGGCCGCCAGCGCGCGATGACGGCCGCGGCTTCAAAGCAGTCGCACCTCCGCGTCCAGGCGCTCGGCGAAAACGTCGCCACGCTCCTATCCGAGATTGACGAATTCACGGAGCGCTTTGTCGGGGAGCCGCCCTGCGATCCGAACGAGGATGTCGTCGACCGGTCCGAGGCATGCATTACCGCGGCCGTTAGATTGAGATCCCACGCAAGGATCGTGCTCCGTGAATTCAAGTCGGTCTATGGCGAGGTGGAACTGCCAGGAAAGGGTGTCGCCGGCTTCAGGAATGGGTCACATCGGCACAAGCTTGCCGCCGCCCATGAATCCCTGAAACGCTTCGCCGATGGGAAGTTTGCGTGGTACGAGAAGTTCAGCGGCTTTGCCTTCGAACATGGGTATCTCTGGCAGACTGAGCTTCAGGACGCCCTCGCCTATCTGCTTCCCTGCGATCTGGAGCCGGATCCGGCGTCTGACGAAAATACTGAAGCCACCAAGCCCTTGAGGTTTTTGGAAATATGTGCGGGTGCTGGCGGGCAAGCGATAGGACTGCTCGGTGCGGGCTTCGAGCCGGCGCGGCTCTACGACATGGATCTCAATGCTACTCGGACCCTGAAAAAGAACTGGACGTGGCCCGTCACCCGAAAGCGCCTGGAGAAGGTTTCGGATCGGGATCTCCAACAATTCCAAGGAATCGATCTGCTTGCCGGAGGCGTGGAGTGCAGGCCGTTCTCTCAGGCCGGGAAACAACTCGGAGCAAACGATAGCAGGAATCTCTTCGATGAGGCGATCCGATATGTGAAGGTCATCAGGCCTCGCGCTTTTTTCTTCGAGAACGTCGAAGGCTTCGCGGACAAGAAGTTCCTCAAATATCGCGCCAGCGTGTTCCAGCGGCTGAAGGCGCTCGACTACCGCATCGGCGTGCACAAGCTGAACGCCCGCGACTTCGGGCTTGCCCAGTCGCGCCCGCGGTTGGTGCTTGTCGGCGTGCACAAGGACGAACCCGGACTGTTCTCCCTGCCGAAGGAGGGAATTACCATCACCATGGGAGAAGCCCTCGCCGACGTGATCTTTCCACATCGCGGGCTGGGTGATGTCGTCTACGACCAGTGGACGGAAAATTGGCTCGCGAATTACGGAAGCAAGGTCTCCACCACGGTCACGTCGAGCCTCTACAAGAACAAAGGCAAGATGAAGCGGAGATGGGAGAACGAACTCGGCTTCGCCATCGACCCGAAGCGCGTCGGTGACGGACCGGCCCCACTCGGAAGCATCGAAGACCCAACAGCCCTTCCCTATCTGACCGTCGATGTTGCCCGGGTGCTACAGGGGTTCCCGCGGGCGTGGAAATTTGAAGGCAAGTCGGACCGTCAGTTCCACCAGATCGGAAACGCGTTCCCGCCGCAAATGTCGAAGGCGGTGGGCCTGGCCATCGAGCGGGCGCTCTCGGGCCGAATGCCAAATTCGATCGAAGCACCACCGCTTGTCCCCTTCAGCGAATCCTTAATCGGCGTGAAGGGCGTGACGCCGAAGGGCTCGACGAGGTTCATGCTGAACGCAATGACGATTGAGGACGTCGAGGAGTTGAGGGACAGCTACGGCACAAAGTTCCCGAACCTGTCGAAGCTTAGGACCCAAGCGAAGAGGAACCGTCGCGCCCGAAAGCGCAATGCGCGCGAATATCAGCAATCCCGACAAAGCGGCGGGCAAGTCATAGAGACTGTCGAGGCTGAGGACCCGTCCACTCCCTGAAATGTTTTCCGATTGCCTTCTGGATCTCCCATGCCGCAGGATGCTCCAGCCGCCTGACCTGCTTCTCGTCTACGTGAAGCAGGCCTACGCCGCTTTCTCTCCACGCGAATCTGACCTCGCGTCCGGCGGCATCCTCGACGGTGAGCGTCTCCACTGTACCATCGGTCGAGAAGGCTATCTCGGGACCATCCGGGCCGCACAGGTCGCTGAACTCCTCATAGGCCATCGCCACTTCCTGCGAGACCTCCCTGTCGCTCTCATGTAATGGAACAAGAACGACTTCCTTCAGATAAACGCCGATCGCGTTGACGAACGAGGCCATGTCGTCCCCCTCAAGGTATTGCCCCTGCTCAAACTGCCTCGGAATGTACCCGAACCATCCTGCATCCCCGAACTTCACCTCTGTATGGATTTCGGCGGTCACCTGTACATCCTCCCACTCCGCCCGGTCCTTGCGTGTTTCGGCTTTGCCCGGGACGTAGAGTTCGACTGGTAGCCTCCAGCCGTCTGGATCGCGCGTCCTGAACACAAGGGTCAGTCCGCCATCTTCGCGCTCTCCACGCATAACGAGATTCCTCTCCTTCAGGATATGCCCGTAGCGCTCCTTCGCCTCGATCATGATCTGCGTGAAATACCCCATGGATTCGACCTTCCTGCTGGTGCGGGAAGGATCCGTTGCACGGACGCAAGGGACAAACCGGGTTGAAAGGATTCGTCGCTTGACGTTCTCTCAATTGTTGACACGAGAACTTAAGAAGAACACTTAACAACATGATATAGCTTCATATTTTTCTGTAGACGCCGCGCCTGCAATCTGCCTTACTGCTCACGCCCGAAGAGGCGCCGGAGGTACCGATGATACAGATATCCATATCCGTGAAGGGTCAGGTCTGACGCTGACGCCATAGGTGCGCCCCGGCACCGCGTGAGGGGAGCTTGATGCTTCCGAACGGGCGACCTCCGAAGAATTTCACTATTTCGAACGATGCAGCCTTAGGTCGGCGGACAAGTTTCCGAGCGTCATTTAGGAACGACATTGTAGCTAGTGACTGCGATGGAGTTTCACGATGTACCCGGCAAATGAAGTCATCCCCCTGCGCCTGCTGGCCTCTGCTGTGGTCTTCGTCATAGCCTGATCTCCCACCGACATTTCCGTCTGATTTCGCCCTGGCATTGCCTGCCGGGAACGCCCACCCGTGCTCTGAAGAAAGATTCGCCGATGCCGACACCAACATGGAACAGATCCGCACGCGATCCGCCCTGAACTGACCTGCGCCGCGCGCGGCGTCTCTCCGAAGTTCAAGAAATGCCGCACTCCGGGCAACTCCGGAGATCGACGGCGCACGTCCGCACTTCACCAAGAAGGATACCCACATGAGCACTGCATCCGACATCTCCATTCAGGTCCTGCCGACGGCTTTCACCAAGGCAGAGATCGAAATCCAGCGTGACTTTGCGCGCAAGTGCATCCGTGCGAAGCGCTTCGAAGACCTCTCGTCGCGTTACATGGCGATGAAAGCCGAATGCCATCACCACGGGCTGCGTGCATGCGATTTTCAGACGTTCCGCAACACGGTCCGCCTCACGCGCCTTGGCACTTCTCGCCGCGTCAACTTGCCTAAATCCTGCTTGCCTATGCAGGAGTACTATTTCGGTCTGCCGACCGAAACCGCGCTCGTTGATGAGCACGACAGTTTTCTGAATCTCTGGCGTCGTCGTTGATCGGGGAGCCAGAACAGGATGACCATCAAAACCAGCTCGTTGCGCACCCAAAAACCCGATGTCATGGACGAGACTCTGCTCCAAGTGCTCCCCGCAGAACTGGACGAGTTCGACCTCGATCTTGTCCGCATCCTCAAGTGGGCGGGAGTGTGGAAGGCGCTCCCGAAGAGACCGCGCCGTCACCTGAAGCCGCTGGCACCACACCAGGTCACCGTCGTGCGCGGGAAGCCAAACATGCCCGACGCTATCCGATCACCGGGAACCGATGCCGCAGCGGCCGAGAACGCCAGTCGGCCGAAACGATCCGCAATCCACTCCAAAACGAGGAAGCCGCATGCTCCATGAAGAAATGACGACCTACTTCACGACTCTGGCCGACTTCCATCCTGCCGTGCTCCGCTGGTCAGCCGATGTTCTACAGGACCATCCGATGCTCGCGACGACCTTCGCGGCTACGTTGAATGTTATCATTCAGCAGACCCAGTTGCTCGGAATCGACGATGAAACGGCACACGAGCTTCTCATTTGCCTGATCGAACATGAAGCAGGACCGGCCCTTCGCCGGCTGGGTATCAGCTTGCCCATCCCCTCGCGCGACCTGTTCTCAACCCTGGCGCACTCGTTTCGTGAAGATGACGAAATCGCAAAAGTCATGCTTCGAGAGCCGTTGATGGCGGAGAAAGGTCCCCTCGGCATCACGCGCAGGTCGCTGTGGGCCGAAGGTTTGAGGGAGCCGGAGGTGTCGCAGAGACTCGCCGAACTCCAGGCGATTGAGCCGCAAATACACTGAGCCCGCTGCTCGACACCGCTGCCCGGTTAGCCTCACCACGCCAAACGGGGCCCGCCCAGCATTTCGAAAGCGATGCCGAAATGCACGCTTTCCGGATAGTCGAACGCACAAGGCGTGGCCATCGCCTCTCCGACGGTCGTCAACGGGAGATCTTCACCCCATGACTCCGCGCGGGCCGCCCCGACCCTAGCACACCCCTCCACCAGACAGCCCTGGCCCGGCCGCACAGCGCGGCCGGCATCAGACACCTGCGTTCAACGGAGCCTTCAATGACCCGCGTCAGACAACTCATCCGCTTCATGAAGGAGCTGGAGTCCGGCTACGACCGGACCCAAATCCCGCTTCCTTCCGATACCGTCTTCCTCAAGCCGGATAATCCGCCTATCTCGGGACGGATTCGGCCCTTCCCGATCGACGTCCACGACGAGGACGAGAACTATGCCGACCTCGTCAGCCTCCCATGGCTTTGGATGCCGACCGAGGAGCCGACGCCCAGCCGATGGTACCCGGCCAGAACGAAGGGCCATTCCCGCGGCACCATTACCAATCCGAAGACACGCTCGGCAATCAGCTACGCCAGTACATACGAGATGAACCTCGCCTATATGCTCTGTGCCTCCAAGCACGTCGCTAAAGTCGAGGATCAGCCCGAAGCCATCATCGTCCCCCGCGACGACGGTGACAAACAACACACCGTCGACTTCCGGGCGACGATGGCGGGCAATGGCTACCGGATCGTCGTCGGTGTGCGACCATCCTGGCAGCTAGACAAGGACGACCTCCGTCACACGATCGAACGGATCAACTCCGGCTCGCTCGCGGGCTTCGCCGACGAGGCGATCATTCTGACCGAACGCGAGATCACCAACGACCGCGGGTGGAACGCAAAGAGCATCCTTCGTGCGCTCAAGGGATCGGTCGCCAACGACAATGCCTGTCTGGCGAACCACGCCTCGAAATTCGACGGAACCGTGTCGCTCATGACGCTGACCAGCATCTTCGATGACTCCGCGGCCGCTTGGAACGCCGTCTGGTGCCTTATCCACGACGAGATCCTACTGCCCAGCCGTCCCGACCTCAAGCTCGTGGATGCCCCCTTCGTCGCCTTCAACCACAACGCCGTATGAAAGGAAAAAACATGGAAACCAACCTTCCCGCCCTCCTCTCGCTACAGCACGGCGCCGTGCTGCCGGTGTTCAACCGCCTTCCCGTCAAGGCCCGCGTTCGTGATCGCGGCATCGACTATTGTGTCCTGTACTGCGACCGAAACGGTGCCGCGCTCCAGCGCATGGATGAGACCCAGGCGACAGTAACCTTCAGCCAGGCCGATATCACGGAGGCACTCAACCGTCCGGGCAATCCGATGACGATCGAGAAGGACTTCTACGCCGAAACGAAGGCCCGCGCACGGTTGAAAGGTGCAGACAAACTCAGCGGTATGAACCCGAGCGATCAGGAAACGATCCTTAAAAGAGAATACTTCGTTCGGTCTTTCTACGAGATGCGGGCCGACTACAGGGAAAAGTGCAGGCTTGCCCGCACGGATAGGATGCCGCTTCCGCCTCGCGTCAGCAAGTCGCGCGACTCCCTTCTGCGGGTGATCCCGCTCATTTCTCTGAAATGGCGTGCCCATCAGTTGGCGAGCTCGCCGAAGGCGACTTACCGGACAAAGGAGAAGACCGTCACCCTCGTTGAACCAACCCCCTCTACGTTGAAGACCTGGATGCAGAAGATGGAGGAGAACGAATTCGACCCAGTCTTCCTCCGAAACCAGTATCGCGACGAGCGTCAGGAGTATTTCACAGCGGACGAGCTCATTCACCTTAACGCTGCGATTGCCGCCGCCTGCTCGCGAACAGATCCCGACCTCGCAAGAATCCATGCCGACATGGTTACCGCCATGGAGGCCGAAAACAAAACGCGCGGTGCCGGCGACCAACTCAGGATTCCGTGCGAGAGCACACTGCGCAATCGGTATGCAGATCTCCCCGAGATGAAGCGCGACCTTGCACACGACGGCAAGGAAGCAGCCAAGCGCAAGTGGCAGCCCGAGCACGGCGGCATCGACGTCGTCCGGGCGGGCGAGCGCGTGGAAGTCGATGATCACGAAACCGACCTCCACACAGTACTGGCGATGATCGGTGTCTGGAAAACGATGTCGAAGACCGAGCGCGCCAAGGTCAAGCGGATCCGCTTGTGGATCTCGGCGGGGATCGACGTGGCAAGCAGAGGCCTGACAGCGCTCTCCGTCAGTGCTCGTCCGCCGTCTAATAAATCGGCAATGACAGTCCTGGAAATGTCGACCCGCGACAAGACCGATATCGCGCGCCGTCTCGGATGCTCAACCGCATGGATTCAGGGTGGCACTATCGAGACTATCGCGGTCGATAGCGCAACGTACTTTGCCAACCGCGCTTTTCGGATCGCGGTGAACGACATGGGCACTGACTTGTTCCTGCCGCCCGCCGGGGAAGCACCCTGGCGAGGCTTCATCGAGCGCTGGTTCCGAACCCTTTCGCACCAGATGTTCAACTATTTCAACGGACGCACGTGGGGTTCCTCTGTCGAAAAGGGCGACTACGACTCCGAAGCCGAGGCAGATATGATTGCTGATCAGGTTGCCGAGTGCCTGCTCCGGTGGGCCATCGACGGGTACCACAACTCGCCGCATTCCGAACTGAACGGGTCCACGCCGCAGAACCGTTGGCTGGAACTCAGCCGGGACTACGGCGTGATGCCCGGCCCGACCGGAGCACTGCGTACGCATCTTTTTGGAACGCACATCAAGCGTACCATCTCGAAAAAGGGCATCCGGAGCGCCGGCTTGCAGTTCCAGAGCAAGGAACTTCAAAAGATTCGCCGAAGGGTCGGCAAAAGTCCGGTGATTGCCCGCATCAACAATCACAACCTGGGCAGCCTCTCCGTATGGACCGAGGACGGCTGGATCGAAGTGCCTTGCGTCCATCAGGATCTGGAGGGTGTAAGCATCTGGCAGTGGCTGGCGGCAACCGAGAAGCTCCGTTTGTTTAATGCCGAGAATGCCAAAGTATCCCGCGGCACCCTCCAGGCGACGTTCCTCTGGCTCAAAAACCAGGCGGAAATGGCTCGTCTTGAAGCCGGCCTGCTAAGCCCCGTGTTAGCCGACGAGGACTACCAGCGCTTCGAGAAGAGCATGGACCGCACATTCGACGTCGTTGAGAGACCGTTCGAAGGTGAATTCCGCCCAGAGGGTGAATGGCACCCGTCCAACGAGCTGTTCGCGGCTCTCGGCATTCACCCCGTTGTCTACGCCGCAAAGAAAAAGTCCGCAAAGGCGGCTCGGGAAGAAGCCGACGCAGGCGGACGTCCGCAGCTCGGCACCATGCCCATGCAGCACGAGCAGGAGCAGGAGCAGGAGGCACATGCGCACGAGCCGAACGAGCCAGTAGACGACGAGACGACGGTCGTTCGCCGCATCACCACCAACATCTTTGAAAACTAGGGAGATTCTCATGGAAATGTTTGACAAGAACCTCGACGCAAAGCGCAGTCAGGCAGCCATCGCCCACGTCCGTGGGCTGATCGGTGACAACCGCGCAGCCATCGCGGACCGGATCGCGGAACTGTACGATAACTACGTGATCCTCGATCGCGACATGCCCCTGCGAGCTGCTTTGATGTCGTCGGTTGCAAGCGTTCTCACCCCTATCACCGGGAGGCCTGACAAGCGGAGGATCGTGGCCGTCACCGGGCGTTCCGGCGCAGGAAAGACCACTGCACTGATGAAGCATATCGAGAGCATTCCTGCGATGCAGTCCTACGTGGACGACGACGGTGTCATGATTCACCCCGTCATCATTGTCGATGCTCCGTCACCATGTACGCCTCGCCTGCTGGCTATCTCATGCCTCGAAGCGCTCGGTCACGCGCCTCCGGAAGGCATCAAGGAGAACCAGGCCTGGCTGCTGTTTCGCCGACTGTTGAAAGTTCACAAGGTCATGTGGGTGTTCATCGATGAGGCCCAGAACGCTATCGAGACTGCCTCTCTCCGCGAGGCAACCGTTATCGGCGACGCATTCAAGTCGCTGACCCAGATGCCAGATTGGCCAGTGAGATTGATCCTTGCAGGCGTGGCGCCCCTGGCAAGCTTCCTCGCGCGAAAGCAGCTCTACAATCGCCGCACCGTCGTTCCCTTCGACACCCTCGATGCAGACGGTACGACGGACCTTGTGAAAAGCATTCTGGAGACGATTGTGCAGGAACACGCTCGCATGGAAATCCGGATCAAACTTGATGACACTGTCGAAGAGGTCGACGAGGAAACGACCAAAACGCGGCAAAGGGAAAAGGGCACGTTCCTCAAGCGATTAATGCACGCCTGTGATGCCGAATTCGGGTCTGTGGTCCAGATGATCCGGGCGGCCGTCGAGTTAGCCATCTACGCAGATCGGGACCATGTCACGATCGATGACTTTGCGAAGACCTACGCCTCCTTCTCAGGTTGCAGGCCTAGCAAAAACATCTTCACCGCCGCCAACTGGGAGGAACTCGACCCCGCAACCGCCCTGCTCCGCGACGACGATCGGGTCTGGGAAGCCGAAAGGCTGAGGTCCAAGGGAAAGAATGCAACCAGGTACGGAGTTCGCCCCCAATGAGCAGGCTTGCCGAATTGCTTCCCTTCCACGCTGGCTACGAAACCGTCGCCAGCTATTTCTCGCGACTTGCGGCGGCATGTGGCTACGAAAACGCCCGCGCCTTCGCCTTCCACCTTCAACTTCAGTTCCAGGGCATCGTTGCCGGACGGGAGAAGGATTTGGAGACCTTCGCCGCAGTTCTGGATATGCCGAAATCGTCGCTCTCTGCGGGAGTTATTCTCGGAGACAAGTACATCTATCAAATCTCAGGTCAGGTGCTCAGCCGGCATGAGATGCAAAGGCTGCGGTTTCGTTTTTGCCCCTTCTGCGTGAGCGAAGACGAACACCGCTGCGGCGGTAGGCGAGGTTTTCGGGCATACGGGCGCCTGCATTGGCACGTTTCCGCTATCCGCACCTGCAAGCGGCACGGCGTTCGCCTCGTCTCGAGTGCCGAACTCGCGAGATCGCCTTTCCAACACGACTTTGCGGCCAACCTTGCCGCGGAATCTTCCAAGATTCCCAGGTCCATGGCGTCCGCTGAAGCTGCGGAACCCGACAATCTTCAGACATATGTCGAGAAGAGGTTGAAAGGCGTCATGGGCGGCACCGACTGGCTTGACTCCCTGCCGCTGTATGTAGCCATCCGCCTTTGCGAAAGCTGCCTTTTGTGTTGATACGGAGGAGACATCATGCGGATAGTGCTGACGGGCAGTTCCGGTCGGGTCGGCCGCGCGATTTTCAGTGCGCTGGCCGGCCGGCACGATGTCACCGGCATGGATCGCTCACCCTTCTCCACCACCCATATCGTCGGCGATTTCGCGAACGAAGCGCACCTGCGCTCCGCTTTCGAACGGGCGGATGCGGTGATCCATACGGCGGCGCTCCACGCTCCGCATGTCGGCATGGTTCCGGATTCTGAATTTCAGCGTATCAATGTCGATGGAACCCGCATGGTCGCGGAAGCGGCAATGGCGGCAGGCGTGGAGCGGCTGGTCTTCACCAGCACCACGGCGCTCTACGGACACGCGGTTTCGGCAGGGTCCTGCACCTTTATTGATGAAGATACGCCGCCTCTGCCGAAAAGCATCTATCACCGCACGAAGCTTGAAGCCGAGCATCTGCTGGAAGAAATGGCCGGTCCACACCTTGCTGTACGCGTGCTGCGCATGTCACGCAGTTTCCCGGAGCCCGCCGACGTGATGGCGGCCTATAGGCTGCATCGCGGCGTCGACGTCCGCGACGTTGCAGATGCTCATGTGCTGGCGCTCGGCAATGCGGGAGAAAATTTCCAGCGCTATATCATATCGGCAGCCACCCCGTTCACCGCTGATGACTGCGACGCCCTCAGCAGGGATGCGCCCTCCGTTCTCCGGCAGCGGAGCCCGGCCCTCGCAGACGCGTTCGCACAACAGGGATGGGCGCTGCCGATGACCATCGATCGGATCTATTCACCCGCCCGCGCCGCAAAGGGGCTTGGCTGGACATCCGGGTTCGGCTTCGAGGAAGTATTGGCTGAGCTTGCCCGGCGCAGCCTGGAAGTCCTGCCTCTAGGCGCCGGCATCAGCAGAAAATCCGAGTAAACGCCGGCCTTATGCCGCAACATCCTCGCGAACCCCGAGAATACGGTCGATCAATCCCCACTCCAGAGCCTGTTCCGCCGTCATGAAAAAATCCCGGTCCATGGCCGCTTCGAATTTTTCATAGCTGTGTTTGCAATGCTCGGAATAAAGCCGCGTCATGCGGTGCTTGGTCAGCCGCATCTCCTCGGCATGGATCAACATGTCCGAAGCCTGCCCTTGAAAGCCGCCCAGCGGCTGGTGAATGTGAATGCTGGCATTGGGAAGCGCCGTGCGCTCGCCCGGTTCACCCGCCATCAGCAGAAATGACCCCATGGAACGGGCCGTTCCCATGCAGAGTGTATGAACAGGCGCGCGGATGTAATGCATGGTGTCATACATTGCCAGGCCACTGGTCACTACGCCGCCCGGCGAATTGATATAGAGATGGATCGGCTTCTTCGGGTTCTCCGCCTCCAGAAACAGCAATTGCGCGCAGACCAGCGCTGAAACCGTATCGTTGACCTCTCCGTTGAGGAAAATGATCCTTTCCCGCAGCAGGCGGGAATAGATGTCGAAAGACCGTTCTCCCCTTGAGGATTGTTCGACGACCATGGGGACGAGTTGCATCGCTTCGCGCATCGGCGAACTCCTGTCGTTTGAAAATGTCGGGAAACGTGCCGGTCAGGCGGCGAGCTTGATCGGCGAACCGTTATGGTTTGCGGCGGCCTTTACCATCCGGCCGGGCTTGATGGCGGGAATGTCATGAATGATCCGCAGGCTGGTGCCGCCACGGTCATTCGATGCGATCGTAAAGGTTACGGTGCTTTCCAGAAACGGCGGATTATCGTCGCGCAGCCTGTAGCGCACCTCCTCGCCGGGCTTGCTATCGATTGCTTCCGGTTCCGCCAGAGCCTCTGCCGGCAACCATATGGCGCGAAACGCCGGAATGCTGATCGCCCGCCACACCTTCTGCGGCGGCTCGTCGAGATCATATTCAAGCTCGATGGCATCAGGAGATTCCGGCTTTTGCACGTTCATTGATCCATATCCTTCAGCAGCAGCTTCAGAGCTTCGATACGCTGTGGCCAATAGGCGCGGTATTTGCCAAGCCACGCCGCAATGCGCGTCAACCCGTCCGGATCGACCTCATAATTGACGAAACGGCCCTGTCGCCTTTCCACCACAAGCCCGGCCCCGCGCAGCACCGAAAGATGCTGTGACATGGCCGGCTGGCTGATGTCGATGCCTTCGCGCAGCGCGGAAGCATTCATGGCGCCATCCGCCAGCTTTTCGAAAATGGCACGGCGCGTGGGGTCAGCCAGCGCCCGGAAAATATCATTCTCAGTCATGACCAACACATAAGCACGTACTTATGTGATTCGCAAGCCCCAGCCCATTCACGAACACCATATTTTTCGCTCCCGCATTACCCGTGGCAATGAACGCTTTACCCCCTCGCGCGTTTGCATCCCGCCTGATAATCTTCGGGCCGGGAGCGATAAAAACAAGTGACTGCATTTACGGCCTTCATCATCATTCTTCTCATCCTCATTGGGCCGAGCCTGTTTGTCGTCATCGGTAAGCAGCGGGAAAAGGCCATTCCCAAACGCCCCTCCACCGCCCTTCCCGTTGTAGAAGATGAAACGGCGCTGGACCGCCACTGGCAGTCGATCCGGAACGGCTGGAACGAGAAGAATGCGCTTTGCCTGCTGCATTCCAACCTCGATGCCTTTGCCGTGCGTGTGGCCGCGGCACGCGCCGCCGGGCGCAGTCTCGATCTTATGTACTACATGTGGAATGCCGACCTGACCGGACGGCTGATGATGCGTGAAGTCATCACCGCCGCCGATCGCGGCGTGCGCGTGCGCCTGCTTCTCGACGACCTCGGCGTCTCCATGTCCGACCGCATCTTCCATGCCATCGACAGCCATCCCAATATCGAACTCAGGCTGTTCAACCCCACCCGGGCACGGGAAAACATCCTGCATCGCAGCCTCGAACTGGTGCTGCGCTTTCGAAGCGTCAACCGGCGTATGCACAACAAGGCATGGATTGCCGATGGGCGGGCGGTGATCGTCGGCGGTCGCAACATCGGTGACGCTTATTTCGATGCCGCCGAGCGGGCGAATTTCCATGATTTCGACATTCTCGGTTTCGGCAGGATCGTTGGCGACGCCACTGAAATCTTCGACGATTATTGGAACAGCGCCGTTTCCGTGCCGGTGCGCTCGCTGCTGGCACGCAGACCGAACAAGCTTGCCCGACTGCGGCGCGAACTGGACGCCTTGCCGCAAAGTGAAGCCGCCAAACCCTATCTCGAGCGCGTCGAGAGCCAGTACGGCCGCGATCATTTCCTGATGTCGGACCGCCTGCACTGGGTTGATACCGCAGATGTGCTGGCCGATCCGCCGGAGAAAGCGGCTGGAAAACGCCGCAAGGGCCACAATTTCCTGATGGAGAGCCTGTTGCCGCTGATGCAGGCCGCGGGCCAGAGCCTGCACATCACCTCCCCCTACTTCATTCCCGGCAAACAGGGCGTGGAGATATTCCTCGATCTTGCAGAACGCGGCGTGTCTCTCGCCATCCTCACCAATTCCTTGGCCGCAACCGATGTCGCCGCCGTTCACGCCGGTTATGCCCGTTATCGAAAGCCGCTTCTGCTGGGCGGGGTGCGTCTGCATGAATTGCGCTCGCAGGCAGACCAGGGCAGCTTCACCCTGCGCGGTTCGGGACAGGCGAGCCTGCACACCAAGGCCTTCACCCGCGACGGCAAGACTGGCTATATCGGCTCGCTCAATTTCGATCCGCGCTCCGCCTCGCTCAATACGGAAATGGGCGTTGTTTTCAATTCGCCACTGCTGGTGGCCCGCATGGACGAAATATTCGCCGAAGAAATCCGCCGAACGATGAGTTTCGAGCTGGACGTCGATAGCGGCAACCGCATCGTCTGGATGACGGAAGAACAGGGCCGGCCGAAGACCTACCGGCGCGAACCGGACGCGGCCATCAGCCGGCGGATCATCGCCGGCATCATGCGTTTCCTGCCGCTTGAATCACAGCTTTAACGAAGAAGGCCGCGCTCAGGCGGCCGGCCTCACTCCGGCCCTGGCCAGCTGTATCTGCACCAGCGTATCGAGGTTCTGGTTGACGCGGCAGTAGAACTCCTCGTCGATGAAGGGCCGCAGCATGAAATCATTGCCGCCCGCCTTCAGGAACCGCGCCGACAACAGCCGGTTGGTGGAAGACGACACGCCGATGATGCGCAACTCATGCGACCCGCGCACGGTGCGGATGCGCCGCGTCAGTTCGAAACCATCAATGTCAGGCATGTTGTAGTCGGTCACGACGAGGCCGATATCGGGACTGGCCTTGAGGATTTCCAGTGCCTTCGCGCCGCTGTCGGCAAGACTGACGCGGAAATTGTAGCGCTTGAGGCGGCTCGACAGCAGCGCCCGCGCCGTTGGGCTGTCATCAACGATCAGCACGTGGTGGCGGTGGTTGGTGAGGAACCGGCAGACCGATTCCGTCAGCATGTCCACCGCGAAAATATTGTCCTTCAGAATATAATCAACCACATCCTTGGCGATCAGCGTCTCGCGCGTCGCCTCATGGAATGTGCTGGTAAAAACGATGGTCGGGATCGAAAGATCGATCAGATATTCCAGCGCCTCACCCTTTTCCGCCCCCGGCAGGTTGATGTTGGAAATCGCCAGCGTCACCGGTTCTGGAGAATGTTCGTAACAGGCCTGCAACTCTTCAAAAGAGCGGCATACCTCCACGGAAACGCCCAGCATTTCCTTGAGCCGCATACTCACCATCTGGGTGAATACGTTGCTGTCTTCCGCCAGCAGAATGCGATTATTGGTGAAAGGCACGCCCGAATATTGCATGCCCGTAATGCCGAGAAAATTCATCCTGTCCCAGTCCCCCATCGTCCTTCAGGGGAAAATAGCAGCGGCGTTTTGCAGAATAATTAATAACACTTTTGCCGGCAAACCAGTTGAAACATATGCTTACCCAAAAGAAAATACGGCCCCGAAGGGCCGTATTTCGCTAGCTGGCATAAAGGCGCATCAGGCGCGCAGCAGCGCATTTTCCGTATCGAAGGGGCTCTCCTCCACCACCTCGGCATCGTAAAGTGTACCGAGAATGCGGATCTTCAGCTTCGTGCCAACCGCCGCATATTCCGGCTTGAGCATGGCAAGCGCAATCGACTTGCCAATACGCCAGCCGAAGCCGCCGCTGGTGACACGGCCTGCAAGAGCGCCGTTTTCATCGGAAATCGCTTCCGAGCCGCGCGCATCGACATCCGTATTGCCCGACACGGTCAGCGTCGAAAACACCGACTTCAGGCCGGCTTCCTTATAGGCCACCAGCGCATCGCGGCCGATGAAGGATTTTTCCGGGCGCAGGAAGCGGTCGAGACCGGATTCATAGGCGTTATATTCCACCGAAAGCTCGCGACCCATGTTGCGATAGGACTTTTCGAGCGACATGGACACCATGGCCCGGATACCGAACGGCTTGATGCCGAATTCCGCACCCGCCTCCATCAGCCGGTCGAAGATGTAATTCTGCATCTCGATCGGATGGTGCAGCTCCCAGCCCAGTTCGCCCACGAAGTTGACGCGCAGCGCATGCGCCGTCGCCACGCCTACGGAAATCTGCTTTGCCGTCAGCCACGGGAAATCCTTGTTTTCCAGGCTGGTACGGGTCAGCTTCTTCAACAGATCGCGAGACTTCGGGCCGGCAAGCACCAGCACGCCGTATTTCTGGGTGATCGGCTGCAGCACCACGGAACCGTCGGTCGGCGCAAGACGGCGCAGCACGTCATGATCGTGGGCCTCAAGACCGCCTGCCGAAACCATATAAAACCGGCCAGGCGCCCATTCATAAACGGTGAACTCCACCTTCACACCGCCATTCGGCGTCAGAAGATGCGTCAGCGCAATGCGGCCGCGCTTCTTCGGCACGATATTGGCCAGAATACTGTCCAGCCAGGCACGCGCGCCGGGGCCGGAAACCTCCATCTTGGCGAAGGCCGACATATCAAGCACGCCGACATTCTGGGTGACGTTCTTCACCTCATTGCCGACATGTTCGAAATAGTTGGAGCGGCGGAACGACCATTTCTCGACGATACGGCCATCCTCCAGCGGCGGCGCGTAATTGTGGCTGGTGATGACATCGGCACCCACGCCGAGGTCTTCTTCCTTGAGCGCATAACCTTCCGGCGCATACCAGTTGGCGCGTTCCCAGCCGTAGACGGAGCCGAACACGCCGCCGAGCTTCTTCAGACGGTCATAAACCGGCGTCGTCTTCAAGGGACGGGCGGCGGAACGCTCCTCATCGGGATAATGCATGGTGAAGACGTTGGCATAGGCCTCCTCATTCTTGGCAATGAGATAACCTTCCGTAGCGTGCGGTCCGAAACGGCGCGGATCGACGCCCATCAGATCGAGCGTCGGCTCACCATCGACGATCCATTCGGCCAGCTGCCAGCCGGCCCCACCCGCAGCGGTGATGCCGAAGGAATGGCCTTCGTTCAGCCAGAAATTCTTGAGGCCCGGTGCGGGACCGACGATCGGATTGCCGTCAGGCGTATAGGCGATCGCGCCATTATAAACCTTCTTGATACCCACTTCGCCGAAGGCCGGAACGCGGACCATGGCCGTTTCGATATGCGGCATCAGGCGGTCCAGTTCCTCCTGGAACAGCTCATATTCGCTGTCGTCAGAGGGACCATCGACATAACAGACCGGGGCGCCGACTTCGTAAGGACCGAGGATCAGGCCGCCGGCCTCCTCGCGCATGTACCAGGCCGAGTCCGATTCACGCAGAACACCCATTTCCGGCAGGCCCTGACGGCGGCGTTCCTGAATGGCCGGATGCGGCTCGGTGACGATATATTGATGCTCGACCGGAATGACCGGAATATCGATGCCTACCATCTCACCCGTCTTGCGGGCGAAGGAGCCGGTGCAGGAGATGATATGTTCGGCGATGATCTCGCCTTTATCCGTTGTCACCTTCCAGTGACCGTCTTCCGTCTGCTCGATGGCGGTAACCGTGGTGTTGCGGTAGATCGTCGCCCCACGGTCACGCGCGCCTTTGGCCAACGCCTGCGTGAGATCTGCCGGCTGGATATAACCATCATCAGGATGCTGGATGGCGCCAAGCAGCCCATCCGTCTCGCAGAGCGGCCAGATTTCCTTCACCTGCTCCGGCGTCAGCATGTTGACGCGCACGCCGATCGTCTCGGCAATGCCGGCATAATACATATATTCGTCCCAGCGATCCTTGGTACGGGCGAGACGGATATTCGAGACCTTGGAAAAGCCGACATTCATGCCAGTCTCTTCCTGCAGCTCCTCATAAAACTTCACGGAATATTTGTGGATCTGGCCCACCGAATAGCTCATGTTGAACAACGGCAAAAGGCCGGCCGCATGCCAGGTGGAACCCGAGGTCAGCTCCTTGCGCTCGATGAGCACGCTGTCGCTCCAGCCCTTTTTAGCAAGATGATAAAGCGTCGAGACGCCGACCACGCCGCCACCGATCACCACCGCCCGTGCATGTGTCTTCATTTACAGAACCCCTAAAAAGCGCCGGCATTGTCTGTCGTGCTGCCAAATCGATGAGGGGAATATGAAGCGCTCCGCTGCGGTTCAGCCGCCTGATTGCGACATGGCCATAGGGTGCTGCGACAGGCGCGAAAATGCCGTCGCTGGGGATGAGATTCAGACCGCCATCGCCTTTTGAAGACGATGGCCGCGCACATATCGGAAACTATCGACCGGAACAGATCAGGTGTCAGCCAATGACGGATTGGAGCCTGAAGCGCTGGATCAACCGGCTATCTGTTCTGCAGCTCCAATTGCAGCCCCCGCACATCCGGGCCATCCAGCTTCAGACCCTTGAGAACATCATTGCCGGGAACGATGATCGAATCCTTGAGGACAGGACCGCCCGGCAGATTGTGTATCCCGCCGCCCCCACCGGGCGGAGGTGGTGGCGGAGGAAAAACGCCGCCACCATCCTTGCCGCAAGGTGGAATACGATAGATGCAATCATCGTTGAATTGCGCAATACCTCCACCTGTTACAGACGGACGAAATACATCCTGCGCACCTGCCAAAAACGGAAAAAACATACCGAAGAGAAAAATGGCCCGTCTCATTTCGCAACCTCCTGCGAAGATGCACAAATCTTGGCGCGGTCTTTCACGTCCTTGCCAGCGGCGGCTTTTGCCGCTGCGTCCAGCCATGCGGGCGTGCTGTTGCGCATGCCGATGGAAACGCTGTTGAAGCCGATGACAAGCGGCCTCGCAAACTGGCTATCGGAAAAGAGGCCGGAACTGTTCGTGCTGCGAATGCTGTTGTCATTGCCGACCATGTTTTCGGCCGCCGGCTGCTGGCCCTGCGGGCCTGTGGTCGCGGCAACGGTCGCACCATCCACAGTCTTCTGGACGTCGCCCTTGTTCCCTCCCGCATCGAGGAAAGCGGCGCGTGCCCGGCCGTTGGTGACCTTCACCCCGCGTGTCAGAAACGCCTGACGGACGACCAGCAGGCGAATGTCGTAAATATAGCGCGAACCACAATCCTCCGTCTCCGCGGTTCTCAAAATGTTGCGGTTGAGGATGTAGGAGAGTTTTTCGCGAATATAGTCGTCGTCGCAATAGACCTTGGTGCCGCCATCATTGCAAAACCCCATCAGTGCATTTTGTGCGTGGAAGGGATTGATCGCATAAGTCTGCACATTCTGAAGCTCGATTTCCTCGATATCCGCCCGTGCGCCACCGAAGGCGATATTGCGTAAAAGTCCTGCCATTCCTTCCTTGCGCTCTATCTTGATGACGGGAAACAGCGCGTCCTTCACCACCAGGCCCGACGTCGTTCCATCAACCGCAACCTCGGTACGCGGTTGAGCAATCGAGAGAGACTTTTTATCCTCCGACCAGGTGCTGTCGCCGAAATAAGGCGCCTCAGACTTGACCCCCAGATACCCCCGCAAATTCGGTATCTGGGTGATCTTGACGTAACGGCCGATGAAGGATTCGCTTTCGAGGTCGGTGGGCAAAGATTTGAACTTGTGGCCGGAATCCACGACCTCGGCGATGATGTCTCCCACATAGATATCCTCCTGTGGAGGATAGACCGGCTCGATACCCAATCTGCGGATGGATTCATTCCAGCGTTTCGGCAGGTAATCATCCGTCACATCGGTTTCGCCCATCAGGAAAAACAGACCGGCAGAACCGATAACGACACCTGCCGCCAGCAAGGACACTCTGGCGGCATGGGGTGTCGCCCACCTCCAGGCACTCCTCAATTTTTCCCGCAGAGACGTTTTTACAGGAACTTGGCCCGGAGGCTGGGCAGGCTGGGCAGGCTGGGCAGGCTGGGCAGGCTGGGCAGGCTGGGCAGGCTGGGCAGGCTGGGCAGGCTGGGCATTCTCATCGACTGGATCCGGCATTTGAACCCCGACAGGAAAGAAATAAACTAAGTAATAACCACAATATATCAACTTGCAGTTTACATAACAATACAGTCATTACGGGTATTTTGATTATATTTTCATGACGGAGACCGGACACGTCCGGCCGCCGTCAAGTAAAAAAGCGTCTCCGCCCCTACCCATCATTTGCCGCAACGCAATCGGGTGCGAGGCCCGCCCCGCACGCGCCTGACCCGGCGCCGGCGGCGCAACGATCAAGATCAGCCGTGGCCGCTCAATTGTCCTTGCCGGCCACTTTTGCCACGGCCTTCGGTTCGGCGACAATCCTGTCACCCGCTTTGCCGGCATCCTTTTCCGGCGGGGTTCCGGCGACCGGCGATGCCGCCCCGGTATGGGCCGCCATTGCCTTATCCCCCTCCTCCGACAGCAGCGCCGCCATCATCTGCGGGTTGGCGTCGCCTTCCACATGAATATTGAGGTTACGCTGCGGGAATGGAATATCGATGCCTTCCTCGCGGAAGCGCTGGAGGATGGCGATCCGCAGCGCATTTTTCACACCAAGCCCTGTCGACAAATCGGCAAGGTGGAACCGCAATTCGAAATCCAGCGAAAAATCGCCGAAACGAAGGAATTCCACATGCGGCTCGGGGTTGCGCAGCACCGGCGGCTGGGCACGCACCAGCTCCAGCAGAATATCCATGACCTGCTGCGGATCGGAATCATAGGCCACGGAAACCGGTATTTCCGCACGCATGATGCGGTTGCGGTGCGTCCAGTTGCCGACGGAGGAATTGATGAACTCGGAATTCGGCACGATGATCGACTGGCCCCGAAAAGTTTCGATCTCGGTTGCGCGCACGGACAGCCGCTTGACGGTGCCCTCGGTCGTGCCCGTCACCACCCAGTCGCCCACCTTGAAGGGACGTTCGACCAGAAGGATGAGGCCGGACACGAAATTCGAGACGATGTTCTGCAGGCCGAAACCGATACCGACCGAAAGGGCGGAGGCGACCAGCGCCAGGCTGGAGAGGTTGAGACCGGCGGAAGACACGCCGAAGATCGCAGCAACCGCGATGCCGAGATAACCGATGCCTGTTTTGACCGAGTTGCGCACCCCGGCATCCACCTGGCCTCGCGCCATGACGTTATTATCCAGCCACTTCTGGAACCAGCGCGTGATGATGTAGCCGATAGCGAAAACGAGAACGCCGCCGAAGAGACCGATCAGCGAGATCGAGGCATTGCCGACGGTAATGCCCGTCAGCAGGCGATAGGCCCAGCTTTCGATATCGCCCGGCTGGAAGCCCCAGGAAAACAGGATGAGCGGTACGCCGAAAGCAAGCGCCACGACATAAATACCAAGCCCTGCGGCAAGGCCGGCCTGATCGAGCGCAACCGGACCGAGACCGAAACGCCGCGCGAGATAACGCCCGGCAAGGGATTCGGCAAAGGCGCCCTGCCTCGAAATCGCCTTGCCGGACAGGATGCCGATATACATGGTTGCCAGCACGGCGCCCGTGGCGACGATCTGCGTGGCAAGGAAACGCGCAAGACCGACATAGCCCGTCAGGCACGCGCCGATGAGAATGAGACCGCCGACGCGCAGCAGGATGACCAGCCAGCGCGGCAGCCGCTGGTTGCCGGTCTCATAATCCTGCCCCTCGCCGATCATCGGCCGCAGGAACGATACGGTGAGCAGGATGATGCCGATAATGATCGAAGCGACGAAGCTTTTGGCGACGGTGACGATCAGCGGCGAATAAAGCGTCTCGCTGATCGTTCCAAACAGATAGTCGAGACCATTGACGAGCGCCATCAGCAGCACCGCCGAAGACAGCGTATGCGCGCCGCGATTGGACACCTTCAACAGACGCCATTCAGGCTGGGTGGGTGCAAAGATCGCGTAACTCAGCCGCGATACGAAATAAACGAAGCCGAGGATCGCCATGGCCCCGAACAGGATTGGCGCTATATCGGATCGCAGCACGTTGAAATTATCGAGGAAAAACGCCGAGGTGGCCAGAAACAGGAACAGCGACAGCGACTGCACCATGGTCGACCAGAAGGCCACCGAAAGCCTTCTGAGATAAGATGGCTCGCCGGTAAAGGCCCGCCGGTCCATGCGGCTGCCGAAAAACCGGTAACCACCGACCAGAAACAGCAGCCCCGCCATGATCGACAGCATCACGGCCCCGAACATCGGCAACCGCTTGTAGCTCCACACGAACCCCGTCCAGCTGCTGAAGGCGTTGCTGAGGTTGGTCACCTCGGTGACGAAGGCCGAAGAGGCGTCGCCCAGCGTCTGGGCAGAAACTTCCGTGCGCTTGAACAGGGTTGCGGCAAAAAGCGCCCGGCGAACCGCCGTGATATTGTTGGAAATCTGCGCGGCATTGGTGGCGATGCTCTCCACCTCGCCGGCAATCGCATTCACCTCGGCACGCTCCGCCGTCAGCCGGGCGCGCTCCTCCGTCACCATGCTCGCTTCCGGCGGCTGGCCATCGGCCGGCGGCTCGCCAAGCGCATCGAGACGCGTCTTGATCTGGTCCAGCCGGGTGCGCAGCTTGGTGTTGGCCGCCGCGGCATCGGCGGCAATGCCATCGGCACGGCCCTTCATATCCACCAGATGCGCATCATCGCTGCCGCCCGCCTCCACCTGCCCGGCGATCGTTGCAACATCGGCCTTCCATTTTTCCAGTTCCGCCCGCGCCTGCTCGACTGTGGTGGCCTGAATCACGGCAGGCGCTGGCGGCGTTGTCTCCCCTTGCGCAGATGCCGGCATTGCGGGCAGCAGCAAACCGCCAAGCAGCGAAAACATCATGACCAATATCATGGCCATGGCACTGCTTCGCCCCCGACCAGTCGCCGGTTCGCCGAACACCCGTCTGCCATTCATCAATCCGCCGAACATCAACCGCACATCCATGCCTTTCGTCTCTTCACGCCGTCACAGGCTTTTTAGCGCCTGCGACGGGGAAAACCACCCTCATAAAGCGAGGTTTTCCGGAGTTTACCTTGCTTTTCACCACGAGAATCATCACCTTTGATAGTGCAGCAAACATGGGAGGAAATCATGGAATCTGCTGGTATTGGCTGGATCGCAGCTATCATCATCGGTGGTGTCGCCGGGTGGCTCGCCG